>CETG01001296.1_pt1 | contig 12855 bp, 15 predicted proteins | sample 361471 | NCBI WGS metagenome assembly CETG01 (sample SAMEA2622696, study PRJEB7988) | marine metagenome | isolation source: saline water (ENVO:00002010), including | reverse complement strand
AAAGCAAATTCTCCAGCTAATGGATATCTAAAAGATTGTAAATATTGTAGGAAGGGAGCATTCCCTATCAATTGTTCCAAGCTTGAGAGAAGTGGACCAACAAATAATCTCGTGGCTCTTCCTTGAAGTGCATTCGTCTCTAGTGATAATCGACTATAAAAGGCCTTTACATATGAAATCCCATTGGATTTTTCAAGTAAAGGGCCCAACATCCTAGCTGGGTACTTAGAGTTAAATGTTCTGATATCAGCGTCAAATAGTGCTACCACTTCAGAGCTTTTTGTCGCAACACCAACTCCTTGCCAAACTGCCCATCCTTTTCCTGGAATACCCAATAAATCTAGACCGTTCTTTTCTTGGTCCTTTAGTAGTTCAATTACCAATGGACTATTAGTCCATTGAACATGAACTGGAAATGGCATTTCTTTAAAGAAATCCCTAGCCTTTGAGACCTCTTCGTATTTACTTGCTGATAAGGCTATTACTAATTGATTTAAATTTTTTAATTCTTTTAATGTACTTCTAATAAGTTTTAGAGCAGGTCTAGAGAATTCATCGAATAGACAAGGAATAAGAATGGATGTTGGGCGCTTTAATAGATCTTTATTTAATTGAGTTACTGGATCTTTTGCAAGTCCGTACTCATGGATAGTTGTGATTAAACCTTGTTGAAAGTCCATTCAAAAATAAAATGCTACAGATTCGTTGTGGGAGCTACGATGATGTAGAGACGATTGTTTCCCTTTTAAGAGTGTCTGAGTTGGATAGTGAATTAGAAGAACTGAGAAAATCTCTCAGAGAAATTTACCCTAATTACTCTGAAGTAGAAATCAATTCAGTGTGGTCACAATTATTGCAGATTCTTTATCCATATCATGCTAATAATCAAAAAAGTCAATTCGAAAAACAATTTATCTGGGATTCTTCAAGTGTTGTTTTGATTACCTATCCAGATGCAATTTATAGGAAAGATGAGTCAACTTTAAGAACTTTATCTGAATTCTTAGAAAATAGGTTGAGTGGTATTTCCTCCGTCATACATATTTTGCCATTCTTACCTTCTACAAGTGATGGAGGATTTGCTGTTTCTAATTATGAAAAAATTGAGCCATTTTTTGGTACTTGGAATGATTTAAAGAATTTATCAATCAATCAGAAAATAATGGCAGATCTTGTTTTAAATCATGTCTCATCTTCTCATCCATGGGTTCATCAATTTATGAAATCTGAAGAACCTGGTTCGTCTTATATTTTAGCCCCATCTCAATCTGATATTTGGGAAGATGTTATAAGACCTAGAAATTCATCACTATTTACTAATATAAAAACTAATAAAGGCTTTAAAAATGTTTGGACAACATTTGGTCCTGATCAGATAGATGTTGACTGGGCTAATCCAAATATATTCTTGGAATTTATAAAATTATTGGTTAGATATATAAATAATGGAGCCGAATGGATTCGGCTTGATGCAATTGCTTTTATTTGTAAAGAACCAAATACGACTTGTTTACATTTAGATCCAGTCCATTCAATAGTTAAATTATTAAACAAATGCTTGAAGATTCTTAAACCATCTGCTGTTTTGATTACAGAAACTAATGTTCCAGAGAAAGAAAATTATTCATATTTAATAGATGGAAATGAGGCAAACTTAGCATATAACTTTACTTTGCCTCCTTTACTATTAGAGGCAATTTATAGTGGTAAAACAGATTTATTAAATAATTGGTTATCTAATTGGAATGATTTACCACTCTCAACTTCTCTTCTTAATTTTACTTCTTCTCATGATGGTATTGGATTAAGAGCTTTGGAAGGAATTATGGATGAAAAGAGATTACATTATCTTTTGGTCGAATCAGAGAAACGTGGAGGACTTGTTAGTCATAGGCGAATGTCAAATGGGGAAGATCATCCTTATGAAATAAACATTAGTTGGTGGAGTGCAATGTCAAATGGTGGAAATGATCTTACGCTATTTCAATTTGAACGTTTTTTGCTCAGTCAGATTTTCACATTATCTTTAAAAGGCGTTCCAGCTTTTTATCTTCCTTCTATATTAGCTTCCCCTAATGATATTGGTACTTTTATAAAAACTGGACAAAGAAGAGATCTAAACCGTGAGAAATTCGAAGCAAACAAATTAATTGAACAACTTAAGAATTTTGATTCTCCAGCCAGTAAGAATATTTCATATCTCAGTCATGTTATTAAGGTTAGATCAAGATTAAGTGCATTTCATCCTGAGGCCTTTATGAAATGTATCTCTACTAATATTGATAATTGTATAATCATTCAAAGAGGTTTAAACGACGAAAGTGTCTATGTGATTTGTAATATGTCAGATAAATGTTTAAATATTTCTCGACTAAATGAGCTTAACCTTTTACCACTAACTTCTAAACAACCTTTCCTAGACAATATTACTGGGTCATTTTTTAATTCAGATGAATTTAAACTTAATCCTTATCAAGTAGTCTGGGTTTCATTAAATTATTAGTTTCATGGCAAACAATTCAAAATATTGGATAGTTACTGATCTCGATGGGACATTAATGGATGAAAATTATGATATTTCTCCTGCTAGAGAAACTTTGGATCATTTGTCTGAATTACATATTCCAGTAATACCATGTACAAGTAAAACAGCTTCTGAAGTTAGATTTTTTAGGGAAGAGAATAAATTATTCGACCCTTTCATAGTTGAAAATGGGTCAGCAGTTTATGGATTTAATCATAATAATTCGTCAGAATGGGAATTGATATTAGGAATAAGTTATAAGGAATTGAGAATTATTTTAATGAATATATCAAAAATAGTAAAATATGAACTTATAGCATTGAATGATTTAAATAAAAATCAAATATTTGAACTTACTGGATTATCTGACCAAGGTATTGATCGAGCCTTAGAGAGGCAATGGAGTGTTCCTTTCTTAAATCCTCCTGATGAAATATTTGAGAAAGTTAAAATTATTTGTGAAGATTATAATGTTCACGTTTTTAAAGGTAATAGAATGAGTCATTTACTTTCGAGAAATAGTAATAAAGGTGAAGCAGTTAACCAATTAAAGATACATTTACAAAATAGAGATGTAAAGATTATTGCACTTGGGGATTCTCAAAATGATCTTCCTTTGCTCGAGTATGCTGATATATCTATTGTTGTACCTGGTAAGAATGGACCCAATAAGTATTTACAAAATGGTATTGACAAAGGTTTTTTCAGATTAGCAAATGCACCTCATGCGCGCGGGTGGTCCAATAGTGTTCAAGATGTTATTAGTAATATTTAATTTCTAAAATGATAAAAAAAAATCTCATCCATGAATTTAATAATATTTTTCCTGATCAAATAAGAGATGAATTTCTTTTCCCTCTTGATGAGTTTCTTTTATATCTTGAAGCATTGTCTCTTAATCCATTGATTTTCTATAATCAATGGTCTGAAAAAAATAGGGAGTCTATCGCTAATAAATATTGGATTAATAATCCTAAATTAGATTGGAAATGGTCATTATCTTTCCCATTGTTTTCCCTTTTTGAAAAATATCTTCGAAATAATAAAAATTATACAATAATAGGGTTATCAGGTCTTCCTGGATCAGGTAAATCTACTCTCGGAAATTGGATTAATAATTTAGCTAGAGAATTAGGTTTAGATATAAAAGTTATATCTTTGGATGATTTTTATTTACCTGGTGATGAAATGGATATTTCAATGAAAGGTAATCCTTGGAATGTTCCAAGAGGTTACCCAGGAAGTCATTCTATTGATTTATTGAATCAATGTTTAGATACTTTTTTGAATACAGGTGTTTTTAACTGCCCTACTTTTGATAAATCTCTTAGAGACGGAAGAGGAGATAGGTCAGGCTGGTATGAACTTAAATCAAAAATTCTCATTTTGGAGGGATGGTTTGTAGGTTGTGAACCTATATCAAATCTACGTCAAATTGATTCTCTATATGATGATAAATTTAATTTAGGCTTAACTCAGAGTGAAAAGGAATTTCGTTTTTCTATTCAAGAATCACTTATTAATTATAGTAAAATATGGGAGAAATTTGATAAAATATTGCATTTAAAATCTTCCTTATTTAATAATACAATTCTTTGGAAAAAACAACAGGAGAGTGAAATGATTAAATTAAAGGGATCTGGACTAAAAGATAATAGACTAAATGATTTTATTCGTATGATACAAGCATCTATCCCACAACAATCATTATCAACTATAAACTCAGATACAACAATACTAATTAACAGAAATCGTAGAATAAGTTCACTTTATAGTAATACCTATATATTTTAAAGTTGAAGAATAAAAAATATATTAATTAAATATATTTTTTATTCATTATTTTATGTTAAAGTTATATCATTTTATTATTTATACACACTAATATAAATATATATCTCTTACTTGCCTATAAAATGGCCTCTTATGTTTATTTAATTCAAAATGGTGACTTATGCAATATTGGGTTTACCAACAATCTTGAAAGGACAAGAATAGATCTAAGACCAGGTGAATTGGTTGCTTTTTCTGTAACTGAGAAGCCAGAACCACTTATTAAAAATCTTCGGAAACTATATATTGATAATAGATTACCAGGCTCAGATTACTATCGGCTTGCTAATTCTCAAGTTAATGAATGTCGATCTTTATTAGAGAGCGATGGATCAAATCGATATTTTCAACCTTTTCTGACAGGTCCTAATTTATTTATATTCTTTATTTTTTCATGGCTTTTCATTGCTTATATTATTATTGAATTTGTTGTTAATCCTGTTCTTAATAGGTTTGGTTAGATCCTGATTTCAATGTTCTATTTATAGGTTAATATTTTTTACATATTATAACCTGCAAATTTATTTTTTTTCTGTTAGATTATTATCAAATATTTATCTTCCAAAATAATTTGAATTTATCTAGTTTTTTGATTTTTGTAGCTTTGCCATTTGTTGTATCTTCAGTTTTTTTTGGTACTAAAAATGGTTACTACAATAGTGACGATTATGAAGGAGATGGCTGTGCTCATGATGTACAGAGGTGATCAATTGTTTCAAGAGATTTGACGATTTTTCTTTGATCTTTTTATTTACTTGAATTTTTGATGCATGTCCATTTGCTGTCAAATTGCCATACAGGCTTATAGATTTCATTCTCAATTTTCTTTCCAGCATCAATACACATCTCTTTTGTACCTATTGGAATAGCAAATAATGATGGACTCGTAATCCCACTGACTTGTGGTTTAGTGCCTGGTCCTTGTCTATAGCTACCTATTACTAGCCAATAATCAGCCCTGGCTTTAGATTGAAAACCTAGTAATGATGTTAAAACAATAATAAATGAGAAAATAATTCTTTTCCCCATGATTTATTTTTTATAAAAGTAATCATATATATACTAATTGAAATTTCTAGATATTTATCCCTCTTGTTTTTTCTTATTTCAAACATGCCTGAAATAAATAATTTTATTTTTAATTGTCTTGAATATTTGCTATTGGGGATTATTCAAGGTATTACCGAGTTCCTACCTATTAGTAGTTCAGCTCATTTGAAAGTTATTCCTTATTTATTGGGCTTGAATGATCCTGGTATTTCTATTTCTGCTTCTCTTCAATTAGGAAGTTCCTTTGCGATAATTTTTTATTTTCGTAAAGAGATCTCTGTAATTATAAATTCTTTTTTCTCAATTCTTAAATATCGTGAACCTCTTAAGGATGAAAATACTAAGCTTGCTACCTATATTTTTTTAGCGAGTATCCCAATAATGCTTATAGGCTTACTTGTTAAATTATTTTGGATAAATTTCTTTGACTCGAATTTTAGAAGTTTATTTTCTATAGCTATTATATCTATTATTATGTCCCTTTTATTGGCGGCTTCTGAAATTTTTGGTCATAAGAAAAAGTTATTTAATGATATTAGTTTTAGAGATGTTCTTTTTTTAGGTATTTCACAATCCTTAGCCATATTTCCTGGAGTCTCTAGGTCTGGTGTTACTTTAACATCTGCATTATTTTCTGGTATTGAAAGAAGGACAGCGGCTAGACTTTCCTTTCTTGTAGGTATTCCTGCTATTACAATATCAGGATTTGTTGAATTGATTACTATATATAAAACTTCTTCTGCTATAGATGCATTTCCAACAATAATAGGAATTATTGCAGCTTTCTTATCATCAATAATGGCTATTGATTTGCTTCTTAAGTTCTTAGCAAAGAATAATACTTTTATTTTTGTTTATTACCGTTTAGCTTTTGGTGTATTTATATTATCAATATTATAGATTTTAATTTATATATCTTTTGGATTATTATTATTATTATTATGTAATTTTTTATTATGAAACTTTTACCTGATTTACTCTTAGTCTCTTTTGGTGAAATTGATATTCCTCCTGTGATCTTTGCTCTATTAATCTTTTTAACTATTTTTGTTTTCTTGGCTGTTGTGATTAGTACAACTAAATTGATTCAATCTTTAGTCAATAGTTCTGATTAACAATCCAATGAATGTTATCGGAACGGCGGGATTTGAACCCACGACCCCCACTACCCCAAAGTGGTGCGCTACCAAGCTGCGCTACGTCCCGTACTTTTAAATTATCACAAGTACATCCATATATTTTAATTATTTAATTATTTCCATCTAATTCTTTTATTTGACTTGATTTCTATTCTTCTAATTAATGAGTTTCTATTATCGCTAGAGTATCCATGAATATGAAGTTGTTTAGCCATTATTCTTAGTTCATAAATATTCAGTTTAGAAAGTTTTAATTCAGTATTTTCTTTCCAAGCTTCACCTTCGTTTGGCAGTAATCTTTTTTTTTGTGAGGCTTCAATTGTATATATTAACTCAGCAAAGAATTCTGGTATGACTACTATTAATATTGCAAGGATATTATATACATTTATCTTTGCTTTTTCTATATGTTTTTGAACATCATTATTTTTCATTTTTATTTAATATTATTTTCATGTGATTAAATAACCTATTTTATAATGTAGAAGGAATCTCATTCTTTAATGAACTATCCATCCATTCTATTGAGTTTTCTTGATCTATTTTGTTAGATTTAAAACTGAATATCAGAAAAAATACTAATAACAATGTTGCTAAAATTATTAGTATTAATGTTCTGTCAGGCAATTGATCGTTCATTATTGATTAGATTTGATCGGTGTATTCTCACCTCTAAGAATACAATGACTAATATCCCAGTTGTAGTTTGACCAAATTTGTTCATTAAGTTTAAAACTTGCACCATTTAAATTTTTAAATTTTACTTTGGTTGGCATGGCAGAGCAATAAGGTCTACTACCAGGCCTTGTTAGATATTGTTGGTGATATTCCTCTGCAAAATAGAACATAACATCATTTTTAATTTCTGTTGTAATGTCACCAAATCCATTATCTAATAGTTCTTTCTGGTAACTTTCTTTGCTTTCTAGTGCCATGAGTAATTGACTTTTATTTGAAGTATAAATCGCAGATCTATATTGACTACCACTATCATTACCTTGACGATTTCCCTGTGTTGGATCGTGGCATTCCCAAAATAATTTTAATAAGTCACTTTGATCGATTTGATCATTATTCCAAACAACTCTTACAACTTCCGTATGACCAGTTAGTCCTGTGCATACTTCTCTATAGGTAGGGTTTTCCTTTTCACCACCTGCGTAGCCTACTGCTGTTGAAACAACACCTGGTAGTCGCCAAAAACCTTTTTCAGCCCCCCAAAAGCAACCGCAACCAAAGAGAATTTCTTGTTCATTATCTTTTAACTCTGCTGAGAGATCATTTTTTAATATTCTATGGAGCACTTTCTTATTGATTCTTATAGTATTTTTCTTTGAATATAGCTTATCAATTATCGTTAATAAATATTCCCTAATTATTTTAATCATATTTTTAATTTATAATTTCTATATTTATATGATTTATTAGTGTAGTAACAAATGCAAATAATAAGAAAGGAAGGCTTAGAACAAGTATTAAACCTACTCCTAATAGAGCAAAAATTGGCCTAGATGAACCCATTAGAGCAAGTCCTGCAGCAAGACTTACGAAAATTACACCCATCCATGCAAGAACCTGAATGTAGATATCACCAAATTCAAGATCGCAAATAAGTTTATAATTTTTAAATTCGCTCATAATTACAGGATTAATTAATAGAACATAATTGTTTTTCTAGCTTAAATCTTAATTAAACTGAATAGATTAAAAAACTTTAATAAGTAATTATTAATCATCTGATTGAAGTTGCTCTTTTGCTTTTTCTCTTTCCCACATTCTTTTATACAAACCATCTATTCTAATTAATTTTTGATGTGTTCCTTCTTGAACTATTTCCCCATCATTCATTACTAATATACGATCACACGCAGCGGCGGCTGATAGTTGATGACTAATCATTATTACTGTCTTGTTAAATTGATTCTTTATAGTTTGAATTATTGATGATGCAGTTTTATTGTCTACGCTAGCCAAGGCATCATCTAGCACTATTATTTTTGAATCAATTAATAATGCTCTGCTTAAGGCTGTGCGTTGTCTTTGTCCTCCACTAAGTGTAATACCTCTTTCCCCTACAAGGGTTTTAAATCCGTCTGGAAATCCTTTTATATCATCTGACATTCGAGCTTCGTAGGCTGATTCCTCGACTTTCAATCTAGAAGCTTCTGGATTTCCATATCTAATATTTTCTATAAGAGTTTCTGTAAAAAGATATCCCTCTTGAGGTACTAGCGCGATATTGCTTCTTAAATCTTTTAGCTTTAAATCAGTTACATCATAATCGTCTAAAAATAAGCTCCCTTGCTCAACATTTATAATCCTTCCTAAAGCTCTTGCTAATGTTGTTTTGCCGCAACCTACAGGTCCAACTAAGGCAACTATTTCATTTGGCATTATTTTAAAGGAAATATCATTAAGTATTTTTCGTGAGGAATCTTCATACTTTATTGATAGATTCTTAGCTTCTAATTTCCCTGATATAGGTTTAGTCAAATTGATTATTTTCTCTTTGTCTTTGATTGTCGGTTCATTTCTTAAGAGTTCTTCAACCCTTTCTAAACTTACTTGACCTAATTGAAATGTATTAAGTGTAAAACCTAATAAAGCGGTAGGGAAAACCAGTCTTTCAACATAAAGAATTAAAGCGACTAGTCCGCCTACAGTAAGACTTCCTGTTGAAAGCTGTCCACTACCAATTGCAATAAGAAGAAGCAATGATATTGATGACAATCCCTGAAGTAAAGGGAATAGTGTGCTGGCAGTTCTTGCAAGATTAATGGCAGAATCTCTATATCTAATATTTAATTTCTTAAACGCTTTTTGTTCAGCTTGCTCCTGACCATAAATTTTAATTGCACTAATGCCAGAGAGATCTTCTTGTATTAATTCACTTAATTCTGATAGTGCTTCTTGCTGTCTCTTCCTTTGTTTAACCATTCGGCCTCCAAACAATCCAACTGTTCCAAGCAATACGGGGTAGATTGATATAGCTAAGAAAGTTAAAAGTGGATCTATTGAAAGCATTGCTGGCAAAGTGAAGGTATATGCCAAAAAAGTATTTGTAAGACTCAGAATCGTAAATCCTAATAGTCTTCTAATATTTTCTAAATCGCTTGTAGCTCTTGTTATGACTTCTCCAGTCCCTATTTTTTGAACCCATGCTGGATCTTGTCCAAGCATGTGATCAAATAACTTTTGTCTTAGTGAAACTTCTATTTGTCTTCCAACTCCAAAGACCAGTTGCCTTGATATTAGTCTTACTCCACCCATTACAGTAGCTAAAAGTATTAACCATGTCGAATGGTTTACGACATCAGAAAATGTAAACCCTTTTTTTAGTTCATCGACGATATTTTTCACTTCCATTGGAATCGCAACGCTTAAGATATTCACAAAAATCAAACACAAGCCACCGATTAACAACTCTTTCTTATGCGGTCTTAGATAGTCTTTTATTAGATCTACTCTTAAGCCAGTCATCCTTTTATTAATATGCTCATTAACCTAAGCAATATAAGCCCATGGATGGATCTAAAACCAATTTAAGCAATTTATGAAAGCGGCTCAAAATCATCCTCTCTATGCAACCGATCGAGAAAACCTGGATCGATTAATTGGCATTGAATCACCTTCTCAACATGATTTTGTTGAATTAGCCAGATTATTAATTCGCTATCAGAACTTCAAAGGTGCAGAAGATCTTAATTCGGATATGGATAAATTATTAAAAAAATGGAGTCTTAATCGTAAAAACTTAGAGGAAATAACAAGAAAAATTTGGTCGGAGGGATTTCGTCCATCAAGTTCTTCAAGTCCAGATAACCTTGGCTCTGGATTTGATACGTCAGATTCAACTGAATCTTAATGTTAGGAAATTATTTTTTTATTTAAATAACTTCTATAGTTGATATATTTTTAATTGAGTTAAAAATACATATTCTGCCTGGAATTCTTAACAAGCAGGCATCTTTAAGCTATATGAGCAAATCAATTCCTATAAGTTATTCAGTAATACTTGAATCACTTCTTTCAGCAAATGATTTAACTGAAGAGCAATCTAATTATTTGATGAATTCATGGCTTGAAAATAAAATTGAACCAGTCCAAACTGGAGCATTATTAGCGGCATTTAGAACTAAAGGCATTTCTGGGGAAGAACTTTCAGTAATGGCTAAAGTCCTTCAAGATGCTTCCAAATCACCTTTAAATCTTCCCAGTTATGAATTGGTTGATACATGTGGAACGGGAGGAGATGGAGCAAACACATTCAATATTTCTACAGCAGTTGCCTTCGTATCCGCAGCTTTAGGGGTGAAGATAGCCAAGCATGGAAATAGAAGTGCAAGTGGCAAGGTTGGATCTGCTGATGTTTTAGAAAAGCTTGGTCTACCTTTAAAAGTTTCTTCTGAAAAGGTTATTGATGCTTTAAATACTTTTGGAATTACTTTCCTTTTTGCACCTTCTTGGCATCCTTCCTTAGTAAATCTTGCTCCCTTGAGAAAAAGTTTAGGAATTAGAACTATATTTAATTTGCTTGGTCCACTAGTTAACCCACTTAGGCCATCTTCACAAGTATTGGGAGTCGCCAAGGCTGAGTTGCTTGATCCTATGTCAATAGCTCTTAAAAGGATGGGACTTAAAAAAGCAGTTGTTGTTCATGGTGCTGGAGGCTTAGATGAGGCATCCCTCGCTGGTCCTAATCAATTTCGCTTCTTAGATAAAGATTCGATAAAATCAGAAATAATAAGTCCTAGTGATCTAGGACTTTCTGAAATTTCTAATGAAAGTTTAAAAGGTGATGATTTACAAAATAATGCACAAATTTTAATGTCTTTACTTAGGGGTGAAGGAAATAAATATCATAGAGAAGTAGTAGCCTTAAATTCAGCTTTGGTTTTATGGGCTTCAGGTGCAGAAGATGATTTATCATTAGGTGTTAAAAGATCTTTAGATGTTTTGAATACCGATAAATCTTGGCTTCTTTTTAAGCAGTTAAATGATTTTTTAGCCACTTAATACCTTTACCTGTTTTATACATTTACTATGTTCTTTGACACTGAAAGCTCTGCAATATTGTTATTAGAGGATGGAACATATTTTGAGGGAATATCTTTTGGTTCAATAGGTACTATCTCTGGAGAAGTAGTATTTAATACTGGTATGACTGGTTATCAAGAGGTAATAACTGATCCAAGTTATTACGGACAGCTTATTACTTTTTCCTATCCAGAAATTGGTAATACTGGTGTTAATTCTGATGATAATGAATCATTAAATCCCTCCGTTAAAGGTGTTATTACTCGTCAAATTTCTAATACTTCTAGTAACTGGAGGCAAGAACGGTCTTTTGAAGAATGGTTGCAAGATGAGAATGTTGTAGGAATTCATGGAATAGATACACGAGCACTAGTTAGACACCTCAGAGAGTCTGGCACTTTGAATGGAATAATTTCATCTGAGCCAAAATATTCAATATCAGAATTATTTTCAATTTTAAAAGAATCTCCTCCTATGAGTGGATTGAACCTTGTTGATAAAGTAACAACTAAGGAGTCATTTAAAGTCAATTCAATTTGTTCGGTTTTATTTGATCAAAGAATTAAAAACATAAAAACAAAACCATATAATGTTGTTGCTATTGATTTTGGGATTAAGAAATCTATATTAGACCGACTAGTAGCTCATGGCTGTGAAGTTAATGTTTTACCCGCAAATGCTTTATTATCTGATGTTTTAGATTTATCTCCTGAGGGGGTATTCCTTTCAAATGGACCTGGAGATCCATCAACAGTTCATAGCGGTATTAAACTTGCTAAGGAGTTAATTGAATACCAAAAACTACCTGTTTTTGGTATTTGTTTAGGTCACCAGATCCTTGGTTTGGCTCTTGGAGGAAAAACATTTAAATTGTCTTATGGGCATAGAGGGTTAAATCATCCTTGTGGGTTGAACGGAAAAGTTGAAATTACAAGTCAAAACCATGGTTTTGCTTTGGATTCAGAATCATTAAATCCCGAAAAAATTGAAATTACTCGTTTTAATTTAAATGATCAAACTGTTGCAGCAATCTCTGTAATAGATAAGCCTTTCTTTGGAGTTCAATATCACCCAGAAGCAAGCCCTGGTCCTCATGATGCTGATCATCATTTTAATCATTTCGTAACCTTAATAGAAGATCGAAGAAGAATCGTGGATTAATTTCGTTTCTATCACTACACTTTCAAAATGAAGTAATAGGAGGTTAATCCAATAGCTGAATTAAAACGAATTACTGTTTCTCTTAGAGGTGGCTTTAACCAGCAAAATGGT
>CETG01430816.1_pt1 | contig 12871 bp, 13 predicted proteins | sample 361471 | NCBI WGS metagenome assembly CETG01 (sample SAMEA2622696, study PRJEB7988) | marine metagenome | isolation source: saline water (ENVO:00002010), including | reverse complement strand
GAGAATCCCAGCCAAAAGCATATGAACAGGTGCAGTAGCCTCTCCGTGAGCATCAGGTAACCAAGTATGCAAGGGAACAATTGGCAACTTAACTCCAAAAGCTATTAATAGTCCTGCATAACATAATAATTGAAATGGGAGACCGAAATTCTCAGAGGCCAAATGTGTATATTCAAAATTGGGCAATCCACCTCCAAAAAAGCCCATAGCCAAAGCTGCTAATAAAATAAAAATTGAACTTCCTGCGGTATAAATAATAAATTTTGTAGCTGCATATTGTCTGTTTTTACCCCCCCAAATTGCAAGTAAAAGATAAACCGGTAAAAGTTCTAGCTCCCAAGCAATAAAAAATAACAACATATCTTGGACTGCAAAGACTGCTATTTGCCCTCCATCCATTGCTAACATTAAAAAGAAAAATAATTTCGGTTTAAAACTGACTGGCCAAGCTGCTAAAACTGCTAATGATGTAATAAAACTTGTAAGGAGGATTAAAGGCATAGATAACCCATCAGCGCCTACTGTCCATGTCAAACCAAGACTAGGCAACCAACTAATACTCTCTCTTAATTGAACTGAATCGTAGGAAGGATCAAAACCATTTATATAAGCCCCAATAGTGATTAAAAAAGTAATTAATGAAATCACCAAAGCAAACCATCTTACTTGCTTACCTTCTCCTTTATCTGGAAAAAATAAGAGTATAAATGAACTAATAATTGGGAAAAGAATTGCGGCACTTAACCAAGGAAAATTTGCACTTGAAGCCTGTAATGAATCAACCAATCCAAAGTGGCTAAAAATTAAATTTGAGATTTCAGTCAAAAGAATTTATTCTCTCCAATGAATTGAGTGTAGAAATATAAGAGATAAATATAAACTTTAGATAAGAGAAGACACACAAACCAACATCATAAACCCCTAATGACTTTGGATTCCAAACAATGCGACTAGAACTAAAACACCACCAAAAACAATAAGAGCATAGAATTGCGCTCTGCCCGTCTCAAAGTATTTCAGACCTTCGCCACTTCCTAAAGTTAATAAACCTGTAAGATTTACTACTCCATCAACTACTTTTGCATCTACTTCTAAGACTTCCTTAGCTAATTTCCTACTTCCTTTAACAAATATTTTGTAATTTAATTCATCTAGATACCATTTTTTAGAGAAAAATTTATTAACACTAGGTAATCTAGAAACCACTAATTTAGATAGATCAATTTTTTTCAGAAAATATGCGTAAAAAGCAATTGATATTCCAGTAATTGAAATTAATACCGATCCAATAGCAAGAGGTAAGAATTCAGAGATATTAAAAGATTGAGCTAATTCGATAGCTTCAGCAGGATTTAGGAATTTGACAAACAAACTATTCCAAGGAGTTCCTAATAAACCAACAAAAATAGATGGGAATGCTAAACAAATCAGGGGTAATGTCATTGGTAGACTTGACTCATGTACATGCCCTGCATGAGCATGATGTTCTTCATCAATTTCTAAACCAGCAATATTTATTAACTCTGATTTAATCTTTTCATCATTACCTCTAAATGAACCTTCAAAAGTTAAAAAGTACAATCGAAACATATAAAAAGCAGTCATTCCTGCAGTAATAAATCCAATAAGCCAAAACAAAGGGAAAGAGATATATGCATTAGCTAAAATCTCATCTTTACTCCAAAAACCTGCGAGAGGAGGAATGCCACTAATAGCTATACATCCTATTAAAAATGTTGTTGCCGTAATTGGCATTTTCTTTCTAAGTCCACCCATAAGTCTCATGTCTTGCGCCAGAATTGGCTCATGACCTACAACATCTTCCATTGCATGAATAACTGAACCTGAGCCAAGAAAAAGCATAGCCTTAAAGAAGGCGTGGGTTATCAAATGGAAGATACCAGCCAAAGGAGCCCCACAACCCATAGCAAGAATCATATAACCAAGTTGAGAAACAGTACTATATGCTAAACCCTTCTTTAAATCCATTTGAGTTAAAGCTATAGATGCTCCCAAGAAACAAGTGATAGTGCCTGTTAATGCTATAAAAGCCTGGGCTATAGGAAAAAGGCTATATAAAGGATCAAGTCTTGCAACTAGAAAGACCCCCGCCGCGACCATTGTTGCAGCATGAATTAAAGCTGAAATAGGAGTAGGTCCTTCCATAGCATCTGGCAACCAAACATGTAACGGGAATTGAGCTGATTTTGCCATTGGTCCCATAAAAACAAGCAAACTAAGCAAAAGCCCTGCCCAAACAGGTACTTGATTTAAGGCAATGGCATCAGATAGTCCTTGTGCAATGCCTTCGAAATCAAAACTCTTTGTTGCCCAAAACAATCCTAGAATTCCCAATAAAAGTCCAAAATCTCCTACTCTATTAACAATAAAAGCCTTTTGAGCAGCATGCGCAGCCCCTTCTCTATCGTACCAAAAGCCAACTAATAGATATGAACACATACCTACCAATTCCCAAAAAACATATATTTCTAATAAATTAGGACTAATAATTAATGCAAGCATTGAGCTACTAAACAAAGCTAAATAAGTAAAGAATCTTACATATCCTTTATCATGGGACATATATCCATGAGAATAAATCATTACTAAAAGAGTTATTGTAGTTACCAAAGAGAGCATTAAACTCCCGAGAGGATCTAGTACAAACCCCATAGGTATTTCAAAATCCCCTGCACTTGCCCAAACAAATAATTTCTCTACAGATTGATATCCAGAGATTTGCTCATATAAAGCCTTATAACTAAATACTGTAGATGCACCAACTAATGTTAATAACATTATTGATATTGGTTTACGAGAATTATTTATTTTTTTATTAAAACCTATTAATCCTAAGCCAGATAACACTGCCCCCAGTAATGGAAAAACAGGAATCAACCATGCTAAGTCTGATGCTTGAGGCATTATGAATAATATCTTTCTAAAGATACTAGTCTGTTATGAGAAAAATTCTGCCAACTTAGAGGAAATTAAAGCATTTGTGCCACTACTAATAAATCTATGAGACCACCACAACACAGCGATAGCAATACAAATACCTATTTGAGATGGTTTTAAAAATTCACGCATTTGTAATTTTTGTCTGCCATCAATAATTGCTTTAAATGGAATTATTGATGTTTTTGATTTATACCTAAAGAATTCTTCTCCAAATTTATACTCTAACCTTTTATCTCCATGCCAAATTGCGAACAAATGATGAAGGATTAATCCGAAGGAAGTCACAATCATAAAACTAGTCCCTATCCAGTAAGAATGAGCAATGCACCAAAGGATTTGACCAAAAGCCTGAGGATGGCGGGTAACCCTCATTATTCCTGTAGAATAAATTCTAACTGTCGGTTTTTGTATGGCTGGAATTTCTAATAAATTATATGTTGCTGGATAAAGAAAAATAAAACTGATTGCAGTTAAAAGCCAGACTATATAAAAACTGAAAGGACTTCCCTGAAAATTCCATAATCTTATTCCATCGTATCTATGAACCAAAAAGTAAGCTATCAAAATCAAGGCGGAAGGGATACTAGCTATCGCAAAAATTATTCTCCATAATCGCTCTCCAATTAAGGGCTCAACCTTATTTCTTAATGATGCCCCTCCACTATGAATAATTGCAAAGCAAAAAATCAGTATTGTTATTATCAAACTACTTTGATGAACTTGTTCGTCAATCATGAAAAAAATGCTTTTAATTCATTATCAAATATCAAAGTTGATCCAAAAAGGATTACAGTTTAAAAAGTAACTTTTTTATCGGCTCGTATGGCCGAACTGCCATTCACTCTGGATCAATTAAGAATCCTCAAAGCAATTGCTGGTCAAGGAAGCTTTAAAAAAGCTGCAGACAGTCTTTATGTGACTCAGCCTGCAGTCAGTCTGCAAATACAAAATCTTGAGAAACAACTTGAAGTCACTATCTTTGATCGTGGTGGCAGAAAAGCTCAATTAACTGAAGAAGGTAAACTCTTACTAAAATATTGCGAAAGAATTTTAACTCAATGTGATGAGGCCTGTAGAGCAATTGAAGATTTAAATAAACTGCAAGGAGGTTCTTTAATTATAGGTGCCAGTCAAACAACTGGAACATATTTAATGCCTAGAATGATTGGTTTGTTTCGCCAAAAATATCCAGACGTGTCTGTGCAACTACAAGTTCATAGTACTAGGAGAACAGGCTGGAATGTTGCTAATGGCGAAATAGATCTTGCAATAATAGGAGGTCAATTACCTTCGGAGTTAAATGAACTCCTGCATATAATTCCATATGCAACAGATGAAGTTGCTCTTGTTTTACCTAAAAAGCATCCTCTTTCAAGTCGAAAGGAATTAACAACAGAAGATTTATATACACTTAATTTTATTGGGCTTGATCCCCAATCCACGACTAGAAAGGTAGTAGATAAATTATTATCAGATTCGGGACTAGACATAAATAGACTGAAGATTGGGATGGAACTAAATTCCCTCGAAGCAATTAAGAATGCTGTTCATGCAGGTCTTGGTTCAGCATTTTTACCAGTAGTTTCTATTGAGAGAGAATTAGCTTCAGGATCAATTCACAAACCATTAATAGCTGATCTGGAAGTCAAAAGAGAATTAAAATTAATAAGTAATCCTTCTAGATACTGCTCAAGAGCTGCAGAAGCTTTTAGAAATAATATTCTTCCAGAATTTGCTAGCGATAATAGTCCAATGAAGAAAAATAAATAATTTAAAACTGACTTGCCTCCTTATTAATTCCTACTCCTCCTTCATCAGCATCTCCTTTAATAATAAATTTATTTTCTTTCACATCTGTTTGATATACACATTTAACTATTGGTTTATCTCTAATAGAACCAATATAGGCAAAGGTGTTCATTCTTTGTTTACACTCTCTAACATCTTCATTATTAATAGCTCCCTGCTTTTGTAAAACAGTCCAATTTTCCCTTCTAATAACACATCCAGGCTGAAGAGCAGGTTGAGTCACGAAACTGGTTGAAGGATTTAAGGTTGTATACATTTCAACATCGATAACAAAAGCACTTGCACCCCATTGGCGACAAAACTCTGGATCAGGAACAGCCATATCCAGTTGCTGCTGACTTGCAATATTCCCCTGCCCACCATCAGTAGTACTAGTTATTGCACTTCCTATGCCGACTCCTAAGACAAGCACACCAGCAAGAACAGCCACTGTCCCTGTATTAAGTTTAATCCCTTTCCCTGAATTACCCTTCAATATATTTTGTTTGTATGAATCATTATTATAAAAATTTCTATCTTGGGAATCTCTTAAAGGTTCTCTAGATCTATAACCTTGAAATCTTCTAGATCTTCTGGAAGATCTTTCGTCATTAAATTTGCTCACAATGATTCAGATGTGCGTGGAAGTCCCATAGAGTAATTTAAAGCCCTACATTCAGGATTGTACTGAATTTCTCCCCTTTGAAGCATCTGCTTAATCAAACCTTCCAAGTCTGTTCCTATCTTTCTAAGCCCATAATCAGTAATTTCAGTATTTGCTTTTTGTTTTACCAACTCTTGAAAACGTAATTTTAGTTTATTAATTGAAACATCATTCCAGATAAATTCATTATCTGGATCTACATCTAAGGTTAATTTATTACTGTCATATATTAAATTTTCATTTTCTACTCTGGCTGAAAAAATACGTATATGACGAGTAGTTGATTTCAAAAGAGTGTTGTCCATGAATGATGAAAGTTAAGAAAGGAATAATTTGAATTAGTTATGAATTATCATAAGTTTAGATTAACTTTTTAAAAGAAGTTATTTTTATTAATTTTCAGAATGAGAGTTGTAATTGCTGGGGCTGGATTGGCAGGTCTTTCATGCGCTAAATATTTAGCAGATCAAGGTTACAAGCCAATTTTATATGAAGCCCGTGATGTTTTGGGTGGGAAAGTAGCTGCATGGAAAGATGAAGATGGTGACTGGTATGAAACAGGTTTACATATTTTCTTTGGGGCATATCCAAATATGTTGTCTCTTTTTAGAGAACTTAATATTGAAGATAGACTTCAGTGGAAAAGTCATTCAATGATTTTTAATCAGCCTAATGAACCAGGAACATATAGCAGATTTGATTTTCCTGATTTGCCTGCACCTATTAATGGTGTAGCTGCAATTATTAATAATAATGACATGCTGACTTGGAAAGAAAAAATACTATTTGGAATTGGACTGTTACCTGCAATGCTTCGTGGTCAGAACTATGTGGAAAAATGTGACGATAAATCCTGGAGCGATTGGTTGAAAATGCATAACATTCCCGAAAGAGTCAACGACGAAGTTTTTATAGCAATGAGTAAAGCACTCAATTTTATTAATCCAGAAGAAATTTCATCTACAGTACTTTTAACAGCCTTAAATAGATTCCTTCAAGAAAAAAGCGGGTCTAAAATGGCTTTTCTTGATGGTCCCCCTCCAGAAAGGCTTTGCCAACCTATTGTTGATTACATAAAGAGCAAAGGAGGAGAAGTCCATCTAAGTAGTCCTCTGAAAAAAATTAATTTAAATGAAGATAGTACAGTTAAGAATTTCGCAATAAAGAAAGATGAAAATCAAGCCGAAATAGTTGCTGATGCTTATGTCAGTGCTTTACCAGTTGACTTATTTAAAGGCTTAATTCCAAAAAGATGGAAAGGGATTAATGCTTTTTCTAAACTAGAAGGTTTAAATGGAGTGCCAGTTATTAATATTCATTTATGGTTTGACAGGAAATTGACTGATATAGACCATCTATTATTTAGTAGATCTCCATTACTTAGTGTATATGCGGACATGAGCATTACTTGCAAAGGATATGAGGATCCAGATAGATCTATGCTTGAGCTTGTGTTTGCACCTGCAAAAAACTGGATCAAAAAAACTGACCAAGAGATAATAGATGCAACTATGAATGAATTAACGAAATTATTCCCTTCTCATTTCTTAGGCGATCATCCAGCAAAATTAAGAAAATACAAAGTAGTTAAAACCCCGCGTTCTGTATATAAAGCAGTTCCAGGATGTCAAGAACTTAGACCAAACCAAGAATCTCCTATTAATAATTTCTTTCTAGCGGGAGATTATACAATGCAAAAATATTTAGCCTCTATGGAAGGAGCCGTCCTGAGTGGTAAACTTTGCGCGCAAGCAATTATGAATAAAGCAGAAAAGCTTCAGAACAAAAATGATTAAATTCTCCTAACTGGAAATGAACCTAAGATTTACTAATACTTCCAATTCTATCAATTTGAACGCTCCAATAAATCTTGATGATGCTTATGAACTTTGCAGAAAAGAAACTGAAAAGTGGGCTAAAACCTTTTATCTAGGTACTTTATTGCTTCCTATAAAAAAGAGAAAAGCTATTTGGGCGATATATGTTTGGTGTAGAAGAACAGATGAATTAATGGATAGCTCAGAAGCAATGAAAAAATCAACTGAAGAATTGTCTGAAAGATTAGATCAATGGGAAGACCACACCAAAGAAATGTTTAAAGGTAATATCAGCAATAATCTTGATGCAGTAATGGCAGATACTATAGAAAGTTTTCCTCAGCCTATTCAGCCATATATTGACATGATAAATGGTCAAAGGATGGATCTTACAAAATTTAGATATGCAAATTTTGAAGAATTAAAATTATATTGTTATCGTGTCGCAGGGACGGTAGGACTAATGACACAACATGTAATGGGTATTGATCCAGCATATACATCTGCCTCTTGGAGTTCGGCACCCAACACATCGAATGCAGCAGTTGCTCTAGGTATAGCGAACCAATTAACAAATATTTTAAGAGATGTCGGAGAAGATAGATCTAGAGGAAGAATTTACTTGCCTCAAGACGAAATTAAAAATTTTGGATATTCCGAAGAAAAATTACTTAATGGAGAAATTAATGCCGAATGGAAATTGCTGATGGCATTTCAACTTAAAAGAGCAAGAGAATGGTTTAAAGAGTCTGAAGAAGGAGTAAAATGGTTGTCATCTGATGCTAGATGGCCTGTATGGACTTCATTAAGATTGTATAGAGGAATATTAAATTCAATTGAAAGGAACAATTATGATGTTTTTAATAATAGAGCCTTCGTTAATAAATGGATGAAACTATTAGAATTACCTATCTCATTTATGCTTGCTAACGTTAAATAACCTAAACAGGTGTTTTCTGATTAGCTAAAAGCTCTTTTAATTTTGATAGTTCCCCAGCCCATCTAGGGTCAGGAGATTGAGTGGCAGGGGTATCACTATGCACCACTTTTTTAAAATCTTTTCTTTTGGAAGATTTTGAATTGCCATTATGAGATTGAGACCTTCTAGAATTATTACTCGAATCTTTTTTCTCAGAGCGCTCTACTCGTAATTTACTACCATTAAAGTCATGACCATTAAGCTGCTCAATAACTAGATCTGCCACTTTTTCATTAGTAGTAGTAGCGAATCCAAAACCTCTGCACTCTTTAGTCTCTTTCGAAAAGACAGGTTTAAATCTAATTCCTGCAGAAACATTCTTTAATAAAGAATCAATCTCTTTAGGATTAAGTTGTTGCGGTAAATTGCCGATGTAAAGACGAACGCTCATAAAATAAAGATAAAGTAATCAAAGAAAAAAATTCTCTTCAGGACTATAAGGCTCTTCTAGTTAATCATAATATTGGGAATTTTGTTGAATCCAATCACTAGCTATTACTAAAGATTGTTCATAATTCTTTATTCTCCCATAGGCATTTTCAATTGTCATATACCTCATCAGAGCGCCTATTTTAGGTCCTTCAGAGAGCCCTAGGACCTCTTTTAGGGCTTCTCCGTCGACTGGGCATCTAGGATGAAAAAGGCTGTCAAATGGGTCTCTCCACCTATCAATCCATTCTTGCTGAGAACTTCTATCTAAATGCACAATAATAGCTGGTAAAATTTCTTCAAGCTCTTTATGTAACTGAAATCTTTCCATGTCAGTTAAGCTGAAAATCGAACTTTCTTTAACCTTAAAAATCCATTTACGATAATTTCTACATTTCTTTATTTCATTATTACTAAACCTCAAAAGGACTAAACCTTGATCACTAAGGATATTTGTTAAATAAATAATGGGGAAAGCAATATTTTTTTCTGAATTATTAAGTAAGTCAAAATTTAAACCGCTTAAAATATCTTTACAAAACGTCTTATTATTCTGCCATTGATGCATAATATTTTCTTGATTTATTAAATGAATTGCCTTTATTGCTGAGGCTCCATGGATCAATTTAACAATTTCCGTTTTAATTCTCTCAGGAGCTACTTTATTAAGACTATAAGAATTTGCAATTAAGAAATTTAATGTATTTTTCTCAATCTTAAAATCCAACTCTGACATGAACCTAAATGCACGGATAATTCTTGCTGGATCTTCAATTAAGCTCTTAAATTTAAAGGTTTTTAATTCGAATTGCTTAAGTGAATCAATTCCTTGAGTAGGATCTAGAAAATAAGGCTTCTGATTTAATACCAAAGCAATTGAATTAATTGTAAAATCTCTTTTTTTTAAATCCTCTTCTAATGAATTCGCCTGCAAAGAAGCAAAATCAAGAATTAATTCTTCAAATACTAATCTTGCAATATCTCTGTCTTGATCAAGAATAATTAATTTACCGCCTTTGATTGTGTTGATTTTTTTTGCAACATTAATCGCATTTTTAGGAATAATAAAATCGATATCAGAGCAAAATTCATCTCTTTGAAGTAGAGTGTCTCTTATAAAGCCTCCAACTACAGCTGAATTTTTAGGAAAAAAACTTAAATCAATAGAATTAACTTCAGATTGATTGATTTTTCTCCATAATAAATTAGTTAATTTTTGCGGTTTCACAGGTAAAAAACTACTTTCTTTTTTTGCTCCAAAAATGTGCATTTGTGTCAACTGTGAATGGGTCGATCGTTGCATTACTTACCATTCAGTAGAAAAACAGCATGGTGTTGAGCACGTAAGTCTCAATCCAGATTTTATTGGAGAAAACCCCAAAATACATGTTAGTCTTACAAATCAAGATAGTGAGGAAATACACATTGAATGGGATGTAAGATCTTGCGGAAGTTTTCTAGAAAATGAAGGTAAATGGAGTAAATTAAATCCTGGATCTCCAGTGCCATCTTAGATAATGGTACAAAAATCTAAATTATTAGATAAAGGATTTTTACTTGCAATTCATTCATCTGCCAATGAATTTGGAGCAGGAATCATTAATCTTGAAGATAAGCAAAAACTCCCTTTATATAAGATTGAAAAAAACACTAAAAGGCTATCTAATGAATTAATTTCTTTTCTAGACAAACTTATACCAATACATTCGTGGAAATCAATCCAAAGAATAGCAATATCTATTGGTCCTGGAGGAGGATTCACAAGTACACGTCTTAGTATTATTTTTGCTAGGACTATTGCACATCAAGTTAATTGTCCTATCGATACTGCAAGCAATTTTGAATTAATTGCAAAAAGATTTTTGCTAGAGAACAAAATATCTAAGATAAACAATTATTTTTGGATAATAAAACCCAATAAAAGGAAAGGAATTATTGCTGGCAAATATCAACTGGTTCCAGATGAAATTAATAACACAGAAAAAACTGTATTAGAAATTGCAAAACCAAAACTTTTTAATGATGATCTGGGTCTAAAACCTAATTATCTAGCAAATGATAATACTATTAAAGATTTAAAAGAATTACTAAAGATTGCTTTGGAAAGACATCTATATGGATCTGATAATCCATGGCATCAAGTATTGCCAATATACCCCTATTCCCCTGTTAACTAGTTTTATTAATCGTTTATCAAACCACAATCAATCAGATCATTTATTTTTTCTTTAATAATTATGGTAGTAGCATAGATATCATTCTTTTTAGTAGATGCTGGGAATTGAATAAGTTCTCCTACTCTTATATGAACAGGTCTAAGTTTTGGAGAAAAACCTTCTTTTAAGTAAGATTTATGCGAATTAATAATTGCGACTGGAATAATATTACAATTAGTTCTTGCGGCAATTAAGGCTGCTCCAGATTTTGGTTGATTAACTCTGCCATTAGATTGTCTGGTACCATCAATAAAAATTCCAATTGCTGAGTTATTTGCTAACTTTGCTTCAGCCGATCTAATTGCCTGCCTATCCCCTGCTCCTCTCTTAACAGGATATGCTCCACAAGCACTAATAATTTGAGATAAAAAGGGAATCCTAAACAATTCAGATTTTGCCATAAATGATATTCTTCTACCAAGAGCATGTCCTAGGAAGGGTGGATCTAATAGAGAGCCATGATTTGAAACAACAATTAAGGGTCCATTCTTTGGTAGATTATTTTTACCTGAAATTTTCCCTCTAAATACAAATCTAAATATAGGAAAAACAAATATATAACTAACAATTAAATAAACTATATGATATTTCCTAAAATAGGATCTAAATAATGATTTTTTCATTTTAATAGTTTAATAACCTAAATCATCTTTATTTGAAATCTGAATCAAATTAATTCCTTTTACAGATCTTTTTGCGATTCCTGTTAGTACATTTCCAGGTCCAATTTCTAAGAATGTTGATATTTCATTTGATTCAAGAACTTTCATTGTTTCTCTCCATCTGACTCCATTACACATCTGATTCCTCAATCTAAATTTCAATTCTTGTGGGTCAGTAGTAAGAGTGGGATTAGAATTACTTATTACAGGAACAATTGGATTTTTAAACGATATTTTATCTAAAAAAACAGAAACCTTATCTGCGGCATCTTTCATAAAGGGTGAATGAAATGCACCTGAAACATTTAATTCAATAAATTTCTTACATTTAATATTTTCCGAAATCAAGCTAATGGCTTTGGTTGTGCCAGAAACCACAACTTGCATATCACTATTATCGTTAGCTAAAACAATATCTTCTGAATTATTAATAAGTTCAACTAATTCTTCTCTATTAAATCCAATAATTGCTGCCATTGAACCTTCAGAACATTCCGACATTAATTTTGATCGTAAATTAATCAGGTTAAAACAATCTTCTAATGAAAGAACTTCTGCTGCATATAACGCTGTAATTTCCCCCAGGCTATGACCAGCCACAATAGAAGGTAATCTCCCTTGTTTCTTTAAAGCATCTAAAAGAATAGACTCTACGATAAATAATGCAGGCTGAGTATTCTTAGTATTATTCAGATTTAAATCCTGATTATCTTGGATCTCGGTATTTGAACAAATTTCCAATAAATCTCGTTTCAGAATATTAGAAAAACATTCAAATCTCTCTTTTGCTCCTTCTAAATCAATTACTGAATTAGCCATGCCAGATTTTTGTGAGCCTTGACCAGGGAATAACCAAGCTATTGTCATAATTTTTGAATAAGAATAATTCTAAGGGAACGCGCCCCACCTGAAGAGTGCTGCCCCCCAACTTAGTCCTGCTCCAAATCCACTAGAAGCAATTAAATCACCATTTTGAACTTTACCTGACCTAACTGCTTCATCTAACATCAAAGGTATAGTTGCTGCAGAGGTATTACCATATTTAGATAAATTACTAAGAACTTTATTCTTATCTATCTCAATTCTTTCAGCTACGGAATCAAGTATCCTTTGATTTGCCTGATGCAATAGAAGCCAATCAATATCTTCAGATTTAATATGACAAATACTGAATAATTCTTCTAATATCTGAGGTACCTCTTTAATGGCAAATTTATAGACCTCTTGACCATTCATTGATAAATAATCAAATTCTCCTCTACTAAAGGTCCTATCTTTAACCAGGAATTGAGAATTCACTTTTTGAGATAACTGTAAAAATTCTCCTTTCGCTCCATCTGTCTTCATTTTAAAGC
>CETG01064202.1_pt1 | contig 12917 bp, 13 predicted proteins | sample 361471 | NCBI WGS metagenome assembly CETG01 (sample SAMEA2622696, study PRJEB7988) | marine metagenome | isolation source: saline water (ENVO:00002010), including | reverse complement strand
TTAGTAGATTTCCCAAGCGATGCTATCGTATCTACAATAGATATGTGGTGAGAAAAATCCTCTCCATGTTGTTGATATGTGTCATAAGGGCCATACTCCATCCACTTTAAATTCAAGGGTTCTGCATCGAATTCGTTAGTTATATAATTTTTTGCTGCGGGTCCGCTAAGATAAGTGTCAGCTCCTACTTCCTCACATAATCTAATTAAACGATTTACACGCTCACCAGTTACATTGAATTCTGATGCGTTATGAAAAACGGTATCAATTTCTAAATATTCTGAGATTCTACGGATAATTGTTTGATTAAATTCTGATAAATGTGTGATTTTTTCATTATTGAAAACTGGCGATAATAAATCCATTACATCTTGTATGAATGGAAACTTTGAGTAATTTCTTCTAATAGTTTCTAAATGATTTTTTCTCCAAGGCCCTTGGGGTAAAATAACCTCTTCAATTGCCATACCCTTCTTTGAGGATATTGGTATTGATAACCATTTGAGGCCATGTGGGGTCATAATTTGGTTCCGACTACGCCAATCTCTTTTTGTAAAGTCAACAGTGTCATAAAAAATAAAAATATCCGCACTAGATATTAATTGAAAATATCCTTTCCAAGGAATATAATTTGATTGGGAAATTGCACATATCGTCATATTAGCCCCTCCGAGACTTTTGTCGATTTACGAAAAATATTTGCCGTTTTTGAAGCTAAATTTAGAATTGTTGAAGGATTCGAACCTGTAACTTGGACATAACCTAACTCTGCTTGATTGCTAGCATTAAGTGTTATGTTTTCTCCTTCTTCAAAATAAAAATACCAATCAAATTCATCATTCATTATACCTAATTTAATTAAAGTTCCTTCGGATTTTAAAATGAGGTTGTGTGCAGCATTTATTTTTCCTAATGGTGATTTTGGAAATATGGGCTTTTCTCCGAGTGAAAGTTGAATTGCTAATTTGTAAAAATTAAATCCCCAATACTCTCCACATACTTCCGGTAAATGGGTCCCACCCATTCTACAAGTCATTTCAATAATTTGTAAACCTTGATTTGAAAGGATGTAATCTACATTACAAATTCCAGTGCCAATACCAAGTGCCTTAATCGCTTTTTCAGTTATATTGGTGGCTAAAGGAAGTAATTTTGCTTCTTCGGGATGAGGGCAACCGTGCCCAATGGGCACTCTATGAGGGGAGGGAGTTGTAATATCGCTATGGAGGGTTAATAATGCAAGTTTTCCTTCAATTACTACTGCTTGGGCACCTAATTCCTCACCTACTAACCATTCTTCAATAATCACTTTACCTGATTTACTAAAATGAAGTGCTTTATGATACGCCTCTTCAAGATGTGAAATGTTTTCAATTTTAGTGACGCCCCGTGATCCTGATGAGTCTGTAGGTTTCAAAACACAATCGTGCCCTATGTTGTTGAAAAATTCTATTGCGTCTTCATATTTATTTATTTCAATATATTTGGGTGTTGGAACTTTATTAAGCAAAAACCGCTTTTTCATTATAATTTTATCAAGACAGGCTTTACTATTTTTGGAGTCCGTGCCAATAAGTCCTAATTCATCAACTGCGATCCCTATACTTTCTAGACATACATCTGTGGCAGTTGTTAAAATACCGTCAATTTTTAATTTTTTAGTAAGTTCAAAAACTTTTATTTTATCAGAAATATCAACTTCGTGAAAATGGTGAGCTATTGAAATTCCTGGGTAGTTTCCGGTCTTTGAACAAACATGTACTTCCAACCCCATTTTTTTAGCCTCCTCTATCAGAGGAACTTGATGTATTCCAGCCCCCAATATTAGTAATTTTTTCCTTTTTAAATTCATATATAATCTCCCCAATAAAAAAAGTCAAAAGTCTAATGTTAGTGGAAACATTATGCGTACTATACCATTCAATGTCCCTTTCATCACGGGCAGCGAAAACAAGTACCTCCAAGAAGTCTTTGACCAAAATGAGTTTGCGGGGAATGGGCCTTTTACTAAAAAAGTACAAAGGGTCCTAGAAGAATATTTGAATGCTCCTAAAGTCTTACTTACTCATAGTTGTACAGCTGCTCTTGAGTTAGCTGCGATATTGGCAGGGTTCGGGCCAGATGATGAAGTGTTAGTGCCCTCATTCACCTTTGTAACAAGTGCTTCGGCAATATTACGTACTGGAGCAAGTGTAATTTTTTGTGAAGTTGACCCTGAAACAATGTTATTAGATATAGAAGATGTAAGAAGTAAATTAACCCCAAAAACAAAAGGAATTGTTGTTGTAGATTATGCAGGTTATTCTGTAGATTTTAATCAAATAAAGGAGATTTGTGATAATCATAATTTGATCTGTATTGAAGATGCTGCACAAGGTTTGGGGGCTTCTTGGAATGGTAAAGCATTAGGCACTAACTCTCGATTCGGAACAATATCATTTCATCAAACAAAAAATATCCATTCGGGGTTAGGTGGATGTTTAGTTATTAATAATATAGAAGATATTGAAAGAAGTGAAATACTTTGGGAAAGAGGAACGGATAGAAGTGCATTTTTCAAAGGGTTGGTAAATAAATATAGTTGGCAAGATGTTGGTTCTTCATTCTATCCAAGTGAGTTGCAAGCTGCATTCCTATATGCACAATTAGAGGGTATTGAAGAAAATCTCAAACAAAGATTAGAATTATGGAATTATTATGAAAAAACTCTTAATCCTCTTGAAAAAATGGGGTGTTTTAAATTATTAAGGCCCCCTAAAAATTGTATTCATAATGCACATATGATGGCTTTGGTTTTTCCTAACCCCGAATCTGCTGATGCGGCTAGAAAATTTCTAAATGAAAGAGGGGTTCAAGCGGTAATTCATTATGTTCCTCTACATACTTCTCCTATGGGTGAAAAAATGGGATTTAAGCCTTCAGATTTGCCAATAACCCTTAAATCTGCAACATCGTTAATTCGTTTACCTTTACATCTTTCAATGACTAAAGAAGATATAGATTATATTTATTCTATACTTTATTCTCACGTTCAGAAACATGATTGAATAATTCTATTGAATATCGCAATAAAAAGAAAAGTAATATCCCTAAAACCGGCGCACTTAGAAACATTATCCAATTACGAATTAATGGATCTGAAATTTCTGTAGAAAGGGGTGATAGCCATCCTTCACTTATAGTTAGGCCAACGGCTCTAATTCCCAAAAACAACCCTGAAAATATAGCAATTAATTCTTCATCTAATTCGATTTTAATTTGGGGTAGTAATAATATTAAGAATATGAAAATTAAAATGCTTTTTACACTAAAGCCAATAAATAAACAAATTAAAATTTCATGAATTAAAATTGCAGTAATTAAAAAATTTAATATTATGTTAAATTTTTTGTTCTCATTTAAAACAACTAAAAATTCTTTAATATTGAAGGTCTGTTTAAGCTCGTTATTTTGTAATTTTTCTTTCATTATAATTGGCTCTGGGGAAGTGTTTGATGTTACTAATTTCTCAGAGGCCATGTTCGTTGCAAAACCTTCTAATAAAAAAATTTAGGTAATCCTAAAAATAGAAGTGATGTCGAATGTATATGGCCAGAGGGGAGGAAATTTGTGGTGTTGTCCTTGCAGGGGGTTGGGGAACTCGTTTAATGCCCCTTACAACATCGACAAACAAACATCTACTACCTGTATATGATGAGCCGATGATTTGTAAATCGATGGCCACACTTATAAGAATGGGTATAAAAGAAATTATGGTAGTTTTGGGGGGTTATTCTGGAAATGCCTTTTTTTCTCTTCTAGGGGATGGGCATAGATTTGGAGTTTCTATACGATACGCGTACCAAGAAAAAGCCGGGGGAATTGCAGAAGCACTCAGTCTTTGTAGGGGTTTTGTAGGAAATAGAAAAGTCGCTGTTATACTTGGGGACAATGTTTTTGAAAAGTCATTAAAAAAGTTTAGTGATGCTTTTTTAATTGATGAAACATATGAATGTTACTTATTTTTGAAGCCTGTTAAAAATCCTGAATCTTTTGGAATCGCATGGATTAATCAAGATGGGAAAATTGTTAACATGAAAGAAAAACCGAAACATCCAGATTCTAATTTGGCAATTACGGGACTATACCTTTATTCTTCATCAGTATTTGAGTTAATTGATGAAATTGTTGATACAATTGGTTATTCTAGAAGAGGGGAATTGGAGATTACAGATATTAATAAATTATATATGGAAAAAGGTTTGGCGAATGGATGTTATTTTGATTGCCATTGGGCTGATTGTGGAACAATAGATTCATTGTTAGAAACTTCGGTTCTTATGAAAAAATGGGGACTAGGGAAATGGTTAATGCCGGTTGGTGAAGAAAATTAGAGCGGTTGTTACTGGGGGTTGTGGTTTTATTGGAAACCATCTTGTTCGTCAACTTTTAATTTCTAATGATTTTGAGTTTGTTTTAAATCTTGATCTCCTAACATACTCTGGGCATCCTGAAAATTGTGCAGATATCTCCGATTCAAGATATCATTTCAAACATGCTTCTATTAATGATAAGGAAGTATTAGTTAAATTAATAGAAATGGAAAAAATTGATGTGATTTTTCATTTAGCTGCTGAAAGTCATGTTGACCGTTCAATTAATTCTATTGAGCCTTTTATAAGAACGAATATTGGTGGAACGCAAACTATTCTTGAAGTAATTAAAGAAAGTGGCAAAAAAATAGACCTTGTTCATATTTCTACTGATGAAGTTTATGGAACATTAGGTAAAAACGATGCCCCATTTACTGAAGAAAGCCCTATTTCACCACGTAATCCGTATGCAGCAACTAAAGCAGCATCTGATCATCTTGTTCAATCTTTTGTAAACACTTATGGAATCTCTGCCATCATTACTAGATGTTCAAATAATTATGGACCGAGACAATTTCCTGAAAAATTAATTCCCCTTATGATCATTAATGGGATTAAGGGAGCCCCCTTACCAATTTATGGTGATGGATTACAAATAAGAGATTGGATTCATGTAGAAGATCATGTAAATGGAATAATATCTGCTTATGATAGTTTAAGAAAGGGTAATTTATCCCCTGGAGATGTAATAAATTTTGGAGGGGAAAATGAAAAAACAAATCTTGAAATTGTTAATGAAATTATTAAACAAATTGGAAATTCCACTTCAAAAATTCAACACGTTAAAGATAGGCTTGGCCATGATAGGAGATATGCAATAAATAATAAAAAAGCAAGAGAATTATTGCAATGGTCACCAAAAATAAAATGGTCTGATGGTATTAAGGAAACTATTGATTGGTATTATAATAATGAAGAATGGGTTAACTCAATTACTAGTGGAGAATATCGAAATTGGGTGCAGGAACAATATGAGAATGAGTTTTAAGCATTGGGCTTTTGATTTTTTCTAATAAATAAATTTATAATCAAAAGAATGGTGAAAAAAATTAATCCGAAAATGATATCTGAATTATTAATTTCTGACCAATTAGATAAATCTTGATTATTTGATTTTATATTATCTATATTGGTATTTTCAATAGTATTGTCTTCATTTATCTCAGAAAATTTTGTTTTAGAGGATATTAATTCCCCTTGTGTTTCGTATATTGAAATAAATAATAATATTAAAATTAAAAATAAAATTGAAATGTTGATAATTTTAAACTTCATATCTACATCTCCTAAAAATAAATTAAATTCGGTGAACGATTGGCCAAGTTTTACCTTCGCCAATCGTTCCCCCGTTTCTTATATTCAACAATTAGAACTTATTCATAAGTTCCAATATCTTCTGCAGTGATGCCATAATGATCCCATGCAGGTTGTAACCATGCAGATACATCATAAGATGTTCCTAATTGTGTTGCATCAGTTAAATCCAATACACCATTCATTAACCCTGCTGCATGATTGTCATGGTATCCATCTGTTGAAAACCCTGTTTCACATGCTGTTTGATCTAATCCTGCTGCTACATGGTGTGTAACAGAGTTGTAACATCCAGTGAATGTTGTTGCTCCCCATTGAGCATCTTCGTAGTATTGATAACCATCACAATCTGAAGAGTCCCCTGCATGATATTCACTAGACCCGATGTAAACATATTCTTCACTTACAGAATTGTAACATGCATCTGTATATCCTCCAACATATGCTTCAATTGTTTTCCAAAATGCATAAGCTTCTGCTTGATATTTTTCTCCATTATCAACATTATCCATCTTTGATGTATACTTCAATATTGCTTGTGAATAAGCAATTATTACATTCTTTACAACTGTGTTTGCCGCATCATTATAGCCTGTTGAATCTTCTGCTTGTAATGCTGCTAATCCATCAATCATTGCTTGTTGAATTGCATATGTTGTATTCGCCATACCATCTGTATGTTCTGTGCCGAAATCTGCTCCTCTTTTGTTAAGAGTTGCAACAGGAGAACAACTTACTTGTTCATCAGGTCCATGGAAGAAGGCCCAACCCTCATCCCAGTTATGTGGTGCTCCAGTATCATTATCTACATTTCCAGCATCTGCTTTAGCAATTGCTGAATTGATTTCATGAATTGTGTATGCAACCATACCCATATTTGCTGTTAGTTTAGCAATTCCTTGGTATCTAACTGTATCAGAAGCACCTTCAAAATCTCCAGTTCCGTCAAGAGCTGCCATAATATGTGCATCTACTGAACCATCAACCCCATAATAAGCATCATATCCATGTGCTTTACCTGTAGCTGAAGCAAATCCTGCTAAAGTTCTGTAAGATCCATCACTTTTTTCAGCATTTTTACCGTTTGTATAGATTCCTTTTGCAGCAGTCCATTCTCCATTCGCTGCATGTGTTTTAATATCACACATATCAGCCATTAAAGAACGGTGATTATCCACATTAGATGCATATGTATATCCTCCATCTTCTGCATCCATTGTACTTACAGTTGTTCCTCCACTAGATGATGAGTCGCTGCTATCACTTGAATCGCTGCTATCACTTGTATCAGAATCGCTGCTATCACTTGTATCAGAATCGCTGCTATCACTTGAATCGCTGCTATCTGATGTACTTGTGTCACTAGTACTTGTGTCGCTTGTTGTTGTGTCTGTTGTTGTTGATGAAGATGATGAATCATCTGTGGTGTCTCCAGTACAACCTGCAAACGCTCCACAAACTATCAATATCGCCATCAATAATCCATTTTTCATTTTTGTTTCCATTTTCATAGCCTCCAATTTAGGTGCTCCTAAACTTTGCTGCTTAAACAGGTATATATAAAATTTAGTCATACCTAAACTTACAAAACTAAAAAAAGACATCTATAGTGGGAATAGAAAATTGAAGATGTCGAAAAGGTGGGTGGGGTGTAATGTCAAATAAAAATAATGAATTATTAAATAAAAATAAAAATTATATTGTTTGTTTATCAATAATTATTCTTTTTTCAACTATAATGAGATTTAGAGGGTTAGATACAGAGTCTTTTTGGTTGGATGAATTGACTACACTTAGTGCAATTAGTCAAGGAACTTGGAGAGGTGCTATGGAGGGGTGGCTATCAATGGTTGGAATGGGGACTTGGTTGATGTATTATTGGAAATTAATTGTTGGGGATTCTGATTTTGCATTACGTTCCATAAGTGCAATTTCTGGAATCTTGTTAGTAATTATTGTAGCTGAATTTACAAGACGTTTTCATGATAAAAAAGCTGCAATTATTTCTTCGAGTATGTTATCTATTTCTCATCTTGCTATATTATATAGTCAAGAATTTAGACCATATATGTTTACAACCACATTTATTTGGATTTCATTTTTCCTTATGAGAATGGAAAGAAAACTCTCAAAATTTGAAATTGGTGTTTGTATTATTCTTCTTTCGTTTTCATATTTAGTTCATTATGTTGCCGGCCTTGTAATTGTATTGGGATTAATTGCAGATTTTTCTATTAGAGTAATTAAGGAAATTAAAAATGAAAAAAGTAAAGTGTTTTCAAAACAAAAACGTTTAATTTTATATTTAAGATCGAAATCCGGGCAATGCTTAAAAATTTGTTTTGGTGTTGCTATGTTGGCTATTTTTATGTTGGAAAAAATGAAGTATGACTCTACAAATACAAATCATAGTATGTGGATTAATGATGTGCCTGAAAGGCCTGTAGTTACTCTTTTTGATTATTTTTTTGCTTTTGATATTCGCGGTAATATTACAGATATTGCAGAAGTAATGTGGTATTTTGTTTTACTTACTCCTGTATTATTATTTATTCATAGGAAATTCATAACTAAAAGAAAATTATCTGAAGAATTGGAATGGTTTGTTTGGATTGTTGGGGGAGGTACAATGTTTGTTATTGTATTATATTCTTTAGGGGTAAGAAACCTTTGGGTTTCGAGATATTTTGTTTTCTCTATGCCTGCTTGGTATATTTTATTTGGTATTGGAATTTCTAGAGTTATTGATTTGGTGAGTAATTATTTGCCTAAAAATAATTTAAAAAATGCTGAATCCCGTTCTTTTTTGATTGCTATTATTTTTTCATTTTTCTTTGTATTAAATAGTACTCATTGGTATGTAAATGAGTTTGAATATTATGAAAAGGGAGGGCGTTCTGATTTTAAGGGTATGAGTGAATGGTTGGATGAAAATGTGAAAAATAATCAAGAAGAGGTTTTTATTATTAGTCAGCCATATGCAAAATATTGGAATTTATATTTAGATCGGATGGATAGTCATGTTGAAATTGATGAGCACACGAGTTGGGGGGATGTAGATACCGGGCAAGTTGTTGATCTTATTGATGATGGGCCATTTGAAGTCATTCATTTAAGGGGTCATAAAAAATCTATGTGGGGTTATGAAAGTTTAACTTTAGCACTTGCACCAAATTATGAATTAGTTGAAAGTTTGTATTATATTGAGGGGCAAATAGATATCTACCATAGAATAAATAGTAATGGTATTGTTTAAATTAATAATATATCAATAATTTCATTTTTAACACCACCAACCCCGGGGGGAAGTAATGTTAAACCATTTGATGTTGTTACACTATTAATATTTCCAGAGCCTTGGTGTGTTTTAGTAAATGCTACCATTTCATCTCCATTATTTTCAACATAAACTCTGTTGAATATTTGAAAATCCGGTTTGCTTTTAATATCTTCAAGTAATTTAGCTTTAATGATTTTGTCGTTATTGTTAGAATTTGTAATTGATTTTAACCATGGTTCTATTAAAATTTTAAACACAACGAATGAGCTGGCTGGGTTGCCGGGTAGTCCAAAAATTGGTTTTCCATTCCATTTACCAAATAATGGTGGAGAACCAGGTTTGATTTTAATTCTCCAAAATAATATCTCTCCCTCTAACTCCATAATTTTTCTAACAATATCAAAATCACCCATTGAAACTCCTCCCGATGTAATTATTAAATCTGAATTGATGCTTGCTTTATCTAATTGTTTTTTTAAATCTTCAATAGAATCTTGAACTATATCAATTCGTATTGGGATATGAAAAATATCTTTTACAAGCCCTTCTAACACATAACTATTAGATTCATAAATCTCCCCTAGAGATAATTTTTTACCTGGGGTAACCAATTCGTCTCCGGTTGAAATAATTGTAATTTTAAATTTTTTAAATACAGATATTTTAGAATAACCGGATGTTGCTAATAAACCAATATCTTGAGAAGTTAATATTGTTCCTTTTTGTAAAATTAATTGGCCTTTAGATATGTTTTCTCCTTTAAATCTAATATAATTTTGATAGCTTGGGTGAAATAATTTCACAAGATCTCCTTCTTTTTTTGTTTTTTCTATCATGATAATTGAATCTGCCCCTTTTGGAATAGGGGCTCCTGTCATTATTTTTGAAGCAAATCCTGATTTAAGTTTATTTTTTGATGTTTTTCCAGCGGGAATGGTATCAATTATCTTTAATTCTATTGGGTTGTTGTTTGTTGCTTTAATTGTATCAGAATAAATAACCGCATAACCATCCATACTTGAATTATCAAAAGGTGGATCGTTTACTTTACTAAAAATATCTTGTGAAAGTATTCTATTGTAAGCATTTTCAATTGTAACTATTTCTTCTTTAATTGGTATTTTAATTGATTTGGTTATTTCTTTGGCTTCATCTAAAGAAAGGAAATAATTTGAAGTTAGTTGATTGGGCACAATATATCGTTAAAGTTTATTTTAATAATATTGATTAATTAAAATTAAATCGAGAGGGTGTGGAGATAGAGTTTTTATCCATTTGTTTGGGATTGTTTTTAATTTCAATTCTTTATTCAAGTGTGGGGCATGGGGGTGCTTCAGGATACTTGGCCATTTTATCTTTGAGTGTTTATGGAAGTATGGGGAATGGTTGGTTAAAACAATACGCTTGGTGTTTAAATTTAGTTGTCGCTGCTATTGCTTTTTACCATTATTATAAAGCAGGATATTTTAACAAAAAATTATCATTACCATTCATTATAGGTAGTATTCCTTTTGCAATACTTGGTGGATTCCTTAGAATAGATGGTGTAATCTATGACTCTTTGCTTTCTATCACATTAATATGGGCAGCGTATAAATTATATCAAACAAAAAAAGATGATTTAGAAATAATAAATGAAATTCCTAATTTGAAAATTTCAATTCCAACTGGTGCTGGTATTGGCTTTGCTAGTGGAATTATTGGTGTGGGTGGTGGAATTTTTCTATCTCCAATTCTTTTACTCAAAAAATGGGCTGACCCCAAAACTGTAGCTGCTACTTCTGCTTTGTTTATTTGGGTTAATTCCTTCGGGGGATTATTTGGTGCTGGAATTTCTAATCAATTAAATCTTGATCTAAAGATATTATTACCATTTATTTTGGTGGTTTTATTTGGGGGATATTTAGGATCAAAATATGGTTCAAAATTAAATAATTCTACAATAAAATTATTATTAATAATTGTATTATTAATTGCTGCTTTAAAGAGAATTTTAGAGTATTTATGATAAGTTTTCATAAATTAATTATGACGGAATAAATGGGGTGGGGGTGCAACTTTTGGTTGTATTATTGAAATTTCTCCTTCCCAATTTTTGTTTTGTGAGGGTATTGGTTCTTCCCAAATATTTACTGGTTGTTTTTTACGTCTTTTAACTGTTCTAATAACTAATTGTAATGATAAAAAAATAAGGACTCCACTCAAAATATAGATTAGATTATTCATGTTGCTCAATGTTTATTCAACATCAAGAGTATTTGAATGGTTGTTTAACTCCATAAAAAAATTAACCAAAGTTCTCTTCATGTTCGCAATGTGGACAAATTATTGAATATTTTGCTCTTTTTGGTTTTGGAACTTGCATAACAGCCCCACATAATCCACACTGGTGTTTGATAAATTCTGGCTCTTTAGTAACTTTTTCTTCTACATTGATCATAGAGGTGTTGCTGCTTGATGTCCACCCAGCAGATGTGTTATATCCATCATCTATATCTGAAATTTTTGAGGATTTTAAACTTAATTTTATCTTTTTCTTAAACTTAAATTTTTTCTTTTTAACTTTCTTTTGTTTTTGTGGTTGTGGTGGTGGCATTGGCATACCTGGCAAAGGTAAGGGGCGTTTTCCCTTTTTCACTCGTGTTTTTTTCCTACGCTTCATTGCCACGGTATCATGCAACCTCAGATGATTTGTGTATTAGATTCTATTGTTAAATATAAAACCATAAATTATATGGAACTCGGAAAAATAAAGGGGATGGGTATGGAATGGTTTACTACGATAAAAGATAAAATTATGAATAATCATATTTTACATTCTTTTCTTATTTTTTCTATTTTTAGGGCCTTTTATGGATTTGGAATATTAATTGTAACATGGTTATTATTTACAAATGAAAATATACCTAAATGGTTCTCTATTGTATTCCTATTATTTTCTATGATTTTTTCAAGATTTATTTTTAAAAAATTCATAAAATCAAGGAATCCATCTTAAAGAATAAATCCCACCGTGGTCATCTGTTTTTTCACTCGCACTACCAAAATATATTCTCCACGAGCCATCAGAAAGCTGCACTGCAGTGGGATCTGCTAATACATTTATTTCGATTTCCAACTTTTCTGAAACCGATGAAACATTTGCAATCATTCCCTCTACTGTCCAATTTAAACCATCATCACTAACAGCTGTCATTATTTCTTGGGGGTGGAATGGAGAAATTTCAGGATGGGATTCAGGATTAAAAAGTGTATAAAAAACACGATATTTGTCTCCAATATTATGTACTTCAATATCTATCGCTTGATTCAGTAAAATCCCATCACTTTCACCAAAATTAAAACCATCTAATGAAGTAAAACTAGCCATGTGAGAAGGATCGGAACAAGAAAAATATAATCTCACACTATCATCATTTTCATTTAATCTAATTACGTTTGGAGTTCCCATAAAATTGTTACAAGGTTCTCCTTTGGCTTCTGCATTTGTACCATTATCTTTAATTCTATTTGTTGGGCCAATATTTGTTAGATTAGAAAATAATGCTGATGTTGAGTTTATTGATTCTGTTCCATCTTCAAGTGTAACTTTTGTTGTTGTATATAGTCGATATGAGCCGTTATTTAATTTTACGAAATTTAATCCACAACCACCAATTCCCGTTTTGAGTGGGGATGTGAAATTCAAACCATCATTAGATGTTGAATAATGGTGGCCTTCTGTTCCATTACACATATACAAATAAAATATTTCATTTTCATAATAAATATATGGAACTGCAACACCATCAAGAATTGATGAGCCGGGTGTTTCAATTATTATTGAGCCGATAAAATCGTTATCAATTTCTCCGTCTCTATCTATATCCGGATCGTTAGGGTTTGTCATATTTACAAATTCTTCAAGGTTC
>CETG01099052.1_pt1 | contig 12918 bp, 7 predicted proteins | sample 361471 | NCBI WGS metagenome assembly CETG01 (sample SAMEA2622696, study PRJEB7988) | marine metagenome | isolation source: saline water (ENVO:00002010), including | reverse complement strand
CTGAAATTTGGAATTGGATAGACAATGGCGGTTACTTCTATGTTTGTGGCGACAAGAATTACATGGCAAAGGACGTACATACGACCTTGATCAATATCTGTGCTGAGCACGGCCAAATGTCAGAAGACGAGGCCAAAGAATTCGTGGAACAGACTTTGATGCGTGAAGAGAAGCGGTATCTTCGAGACGTGTACTGATTGAATCCGCCCAAAGGGCGGATGCGTCACGGCTTTGAACCGAACTCGGATGCCAACTACCATGTTCAAGCGTGTGTTGATTGCCAATCGCGGCGAAATCGCGCTTCGAATAAGTCGCGCTCTGCGAGAACTTGGCGTTGAAGTTTGCATAATACATGGGAAGGAAGATCGCTTGTCTCTACCTGTTCGTTTTTCCGATTATGCAATCCCCCTTTATCGGACCAACCCACTTGATTCATACCTTGATTTTGAAGCAGTTATTGATGCGGCCAAAGAAGTGGGTGCTGAGGCCATCCATCCAGGATACGGTTTCCTTGCAGAGAATGCGACTTTTGTTCGTAGATGTGAAGAGGAAGGGATTACTTTCATCGGTCCAAATGCCGACGTCATCTCATTGCTGGGGGACAAAATCGAGGCCCGCAAAGCAATGGAAGCAGCTGGATTGCCAGTGGCAAAAGGAAGCGATGAAGCCATCGACAATCCATCTGTGGCCCGCCAACTCGCTGAAGAAATTGGATACCCGGTAATCATCAAGGCAGCGGCAGGAGGAGGAGGAATAGGGATGCAGGTTGTCCATCAGGCGGACGAGTTTGAATCGGCTTTGAATCTGTGTCAATCTCGAGCCCAATCTGCCTTCGGCGATAGTCGAGTTTTCGTTGAGAAATTTATCGAAGGAGCCCAACATGTCGAGTTTCAAGTACTTGCAGATGGAGAAAACGCCATTCATTTTGGCGAGCGATTTTGTTCGATTCAGCGACGACATCAGAAATTACTTGAGGAAGGCCCTTGGCTATCTGATGAAGTACGAGCTGAAATTGGAGAACGGGTTTGTGAAGGAGCACGTTCCGTAGGTTATCGAGGTTTAGCAACCTTTGAATTCCTCAGAGATAAACATGGCCAGTTCTACTTCTTGGAAGTGAATCCTAGGGTTCAGGTTGAGCATACCATTACTGAAATGATTACTGGCGTTGACCTTGTCAAGATGGGTATTCGAGTAGCAGCAGGTGAAGAACTTCCTATTTCCCAAGATGAAATACAATTCTCAGGTCATGCCATTCAATGTCGTTTGAACGCCGAGGATCCCATCAAATTCATTCCATCCCCTGGGAAATTATGGGATTGCCATTTCCCCGGTGGCCGTGGGGTCCGCGTCGATACGCATGCACACATTGGCTACGAAATGCCTGGTTGCTTTGATTCTCTTTTGGCGAAGTTGATTGTTTGGGCACCAGATAGGGATGAGGCGATTGCAAAAATGAAAGTCGCCCTCAGGGAAACCACATTGATAGGTGTACAGACTGTAATTCCTCTACATCTTGCTATTCTGAACGAGCCAGATTTTATCGCACGGGATGTAACCATCCAATATCTAGAGGACCATCCCAATTTACTCGGGTGATAGCATGGAAATCGTCATTGTTGGTAGTTTGGCCTACGATAATCTAGAAACAGATGCAGGCTCCGTAAACGATAGTCTAGGCGGTTCAGGTACATTTGCAGGACTTGCTGCGGCTTTCCATACAAGTAGAAGACAAGACCCGGGTGGAACGCTACCAGTGGGTTTGGTTTGTGCAATCGGAGAGGATTTCAAGGATTCAGATTTCCAATTGTTGCAGGATGCAGGACTGAATCTTGATGGAATAGAAAGGATTGAAGGGGGCCGAACATTCAGGTGGCACGGCAAATACGAAGGGGATATGGCTCAGGCCATTACGATTGAGACGCAGCAAAATGTGTTAGATGGATACCATCCAAAAGTTCCCGCAGCTTGGTGGGCCCCAAGGGTACTATTTCTAGCGAATAATCACCCCTCGATTCAATCGCATGTTCTAGATCAATGTGAGGGTGCAAAATTCACAGCCCTCGATTCGATGAATCTATGGATAAACATTGCATTTGAAGAATTATCAGGTGTTCTTCGACGAATCGATTTGGCGATTCTCAATGACAATGAAGTCCGGATGATTGCAAAGGATGAAAATTTGATTCGGGCAGGTGAGTCAATTCGCAGTGGAATTGCACTTGCAGGTGGAAAGGATGCTGGATCAGGTCCTGCAATTCTAATCATCAAGAAAGGAGAACATGGCTGTGTTGCCCTCACAGATAATGGCATACTCACATTGCCAGCCTTCCCGACTTCCGAAATCATCGACCCAACAGGGTGTGGGGATTCTTTCGCAGGTACATTACTGACATTTTTGTCAGAAACAGAAGAGTTGATACCAAGCCTTGACGAACTGCACAATGCTTTGGTCCATGCTACAGTTATGGCCTCGTTTACCCTATCAGAATTTGGAGTTAAAGGAATTGTTGAACTTGAACGGGGCGAGTACCATGCTCGACTTGATACATATCGGCGAATGGTCGGCTTACTGTGATTATCCCATTCGGGAAATGCCATGATGTCCTGGCTTTTCTTTTGGTGGAGATGTGCTGGCCAATTGTCCAAATGAGAGTTGCTTTGTTTCTGCAGCCTTGAGCAAATTGGCGATGGGGGCTAAGTCTCCACTTTCAGACAACCTTTGTATGAGTGCATCCGTATCATCGTCATCAATACCCCCGCCTGAAGATTTGGACAATGTTTTGATTCTCTCTGCCACTTCGGCTTGGTGATCTTGATCGGCACGCAGTCTCAATATTTGCCCAGATCTCATGGAAACCTCTCGATATTCTCCGTTGTCAAATCCGTCTTCATCACCATACACGTCTGCGTAATCGTCACCCGCAATTCGGACAGGTCTAGCCTTTCTTCCCGCCTTCTTTGCCAGCGCCTTCTTTCCTCTATTCGTAAGTCTAGACAAGATTCCACGTTTTTGAGATGGGGCCACCTTTTGCCGTCTATTGTTTGATCTTCTCAATAGCGTACCTATAGCGGGGAATTCCTCAAGTCCAGTTTCTTCCTTTGGTTCGGGCTTGGTTTCTGGCTCTGAAATTCGGGCTGCTGCAACGACGCCAAGTGTGCATTCTTCTCTTAGTGCGTGTAGAGATGGCTCGGGTAGCGTGGTTGCCAAGGCATGAGAGGGCGCCGCCGGAGCAGCCTCACGAATTGCTTGCCCAGACCACACGGGTGCAGATTCAGGTTCTTGCATCGGTTGGGGTTCGGGAATACTTGCAGGCGTTGGAGTGTCAAACATATTCCCAAAGATTCCAGTATCGGTTGTTTGACTACCCAAATCGTCAAACATATCGCCTGCAAAGAATGTTCCACCTTCTTCCTTCGCTTCCGAAAGTGCGGTTTGGAATCGATTCTCAGGAGGTGAATTTTGTTTTTCACAATACCATTCGGGGGAATTTCGACCCCATGCACGCTCATACGCTGAGTCAGTATTTTTGCTAATCTCATGATTGTCTGTGGTTTGTTGCTCCCACGGTTTGGACCATTTGTCTAGATTTTGTTGGTTGCTCCATTCCGCGCTTTCCGATCTTGCCTCATACAGAGAGTTTCTTGCTCTATCCAACAATCCTTTCCCGGCCTGATCTGCATGGCTTTCCCCAGCAAATGATTCGGTTGCAGGTTTTTGTTCAATGATTGAATTTTCAGTGGCCGGTTTTGGTTCTGGCAATGTCCCAGCATCTCCATGGTACATGGCCTTCAGAGCCTGCTCCAAATCGGATTCGTCAAAAATTCCAATCTCTGGTAACAATTCTGCTTCTTTGGCTGGCTCTTCTACCGGTAGAGACAATTGGGCGGGTTCTGGAACCAACGGCGATACAGAAGGGAAATTTGAATTTCTTTGGATTTCCTCTAAGCCTTCTCGAGCCTCATCCAATGTTTTCCCATCACACAAACGGTTGATGATCATCTGTGTTCTCAATAACAAACTATCAGGGCCATGTAACATGTGCCTGTCTCCATGCTTTGTATCGATGCAAAGTGTAGGCCTTCTACCCATCAGCCAAGTGAAAATCGTAATTGCCCCAACGGCTAGGGCATAAATTTGGATAGGTCCTGAAAGTACTCTCGCAGCAAGAATCAGTGTGATGAATCCAATCCATGTCAAACCAGGGGCTATAACTGGAATATGGTGATGGCGTACTCTTTCAATGGTGTTGATATCTACTCGAATTCCTTTGCCATCTCGACGTTCCAACAGGAGTGATTTTTCATTTAACAGACCCTTAACGCCTCCGCCGACTCCGGCCAACCTGAACGTTGTGAGAACTTCGTACCCACGCTGCTCAGGTTGAACCCCAAAGGGCCCTTCCTGTTGATGCATCCCAGAACGTCAGCGAGACTTGCTGCTTATACAGTTTATCGCAGTTCATCACCATGAGACCCACAGTTTTCGGGTGAATGTCTCACGCGGGCGCGATAGAAGATGCAACACCCATGATTCTCATATTTCCAGCATCTAATTGTGCAATCATCACTGGAGCAGTCTCACGTTTTTGGACCCATAATGGTTGTTCCCAATCGACTGTAATCACATCTCCTTCTATTGATTGTACACGACCCACTTGGAATTGTAAATCGATAGCAGCATGTACAACATCTCCTGCCGCCAGTTCTCGTTTTTGGAATGGAGCTTTTTGTAGTGTGAATATTGACGAATCATGGCGGGTCAAACCATCTGCATTTGGATGTGTAATTATGCACCCTCGGTGCAGTGCTTCTTCTCTTAGGTTACGAATTGCGACACCAACTCTATCGCCGATAATACTCTGCTCTACATCGTCATCCATCACTTGTAAACTTCTAGCGATTCCACTTTCATTGGCTGGGAGGACTAGGATTTCATCATGCTTCGTGATTGCACCAGCTTGAACGTAACCAATCGCGACCAAACCGACACCTTTGACATTGAAATGTTGGTCGATGGGGATTATCAGAGGATCGTTTGGTTCTCCAGAATCCAAGTTGGATAGTAGATTTTCTCTCAATGAATGCTCATCTGGAGGCGTTTCATGTAGTGTCCATGAATCCAAACCAGCCTGTTTTAGAATCATCTTTACTTGGTCCGCATCAATCCATCGCCCTTCCTTGGGCGAGATAATTGCGTGTCCATTGCAAATCCCAGCAGCACCAAACGCAACCATGACCTCCCCCAAGGCAGCATCCACCTCAGAAATCTCGACAACTCCTGCCTTGGCAACATTGAGTACACTGAGCAAAGGCCTCAACCTTTCTGGATGACGCAGGGGCCGTAATAGGGACAAAATGCGTACCTGTCCATCCACAATTTCCTTGTGAACATAGGATTCAATATCCCGCACATCTCCCTTTTTCGCCAATTTGCGAGCCAATTCCTCAGAACCGATGAAAGCGACATTCAACACGGGCATTTTCGCACCTCTTTTGATTGGAAATGGTGTTACTGTCCGGATGCCTTCATCGCATCACGAGCGGCCTGAGCTAAATTCCACATTCTTTGATCTTCCTCGGTTTCAGGTGTCAATTGTGGAATCGGAATAGGTCTCATTTGAGAATCAATTGCAACCATAAAAAAGAATCCAGAACAGATTTCTTCAGTGACCCATTCACTTCGGTTCAGTCGCTTTGCAATAACGTGTACTCCAGCCGTGTGAGTGCTTGTGTGGACCACTTTCGCAGTAGTTTCAATGAGGTCTCCTTGGTAGGCTGGCCTCTTGAATTTCAATGCATCCACTGAAACAGTAACGAATTCGCGGTGGGCAAATTTGCTTGAAACCATTCCCGCTGCGGTATCCATGATACTCATCAAACGACCACCAAATAGTGTATTGTATGCATTGGTATCCTGCGGAAATACCTCGTCGATTTTTGTCACGGGGTCGGTTGAATAGGGCTCAGACATCTCCATCTCCGGTCGGTGGGTGACACCACCCCCTCTTGAGGCTGTCACCTAGTTTCCCCCAACCCATCGCATTATGGGGGTGAAGCAGTAGCCGCCGTCATGGCGCAGCCTCCAACGTGCATCGCACTGGTTTCTGGAGGTATTGATTCCCCAGTCGCGGTAGCCAGAATGGTCCGTTCAGGTTGGAACATCATTCCAGTTCACTGCTCACAAGAACCGATTACTGGAACTGAAGCAGAGGACAAAACCGTCGCCAGTTTGGAACACCTCTTACAATCCGCTGATTCATCGGGTCAAATCGATTCAAATCTCAGGGTCGTTCTTGTAGGGGAAACTCTTGCAAAATTCACTGAACTTGAAGCGCATCGTGACTATTTTGTGCACATGAAACGGTTGTTCAACGCAATTGCAAGCGATGTTGCTGATGAAGTTGGGGCGACCGCGATTTTGACAGGCGAAAATTTGGGTCAAGTGAGCAGCCAAACGCTAGGGAATTTGGGGGCTGTGGAAGAAGCGAGTAGATTCCGAATTTTACGACCTTTACTCGGGTTGGATAAGCAGGAAATTATCGATGAAGCTCGGGAAATTGGTACCTATCATATTTCCACTGGACCTGAACTCTGTGATGCTCTTGGACCAGACCGCCCAACCACGGTAGCAGACTTGAATAGACTACGGGAAAATGAGAGCATCCATGGTGGGATTCAACATTTGGCTGAATCCTGCCTAAAATCAGTTAGAATCAGGCAATTGGCCCTGAAATAGGGATATTTTGGCCCCCTACGGGGCCAAGCGATTCAACATGGGTGTTATATGCCGGCCTTGTGTGGGTTGCTTAGAACCACTATGTGGTTCATCTTGGATGTGACCTGAATGACGAACCGAACACGTACCCTTTCGTTGGCCATGATTTGCTTGATGTTGTTCTCAACAACTCTGGTTCATGCAGCGACGATTAGCACATTTGCCAATGGAGATTCTGAAGTCGATGTTGAACTTCGCGATCAAGGCACTTGGGATGATGATTTGACTGGAGGCGTTAGTATGCCTGCCGGTGAAACCGTTACTTCCGCTGACCTAACTGTTGGAACATCGTATACTGAACACAATGACGTGCAGGTAATCGACAGTTCATTGGTGGCCAATGGTGAGATTTGGAATCCGATTTACAATGGTGGGATGACACAGTATTCATCCAGTAGTGATTTCACAGTCGAAGAAGAATCTCTTCAGTTAACCAGTTTGGGTTACGGTGCAGACTTTGAATCGAATACAGAAGGTTGGACTACCGGACCAGATCAAGGTTTGGAGCCACTGGTAATCAATTGGGGCCATGACCGCGGGGATAACAACGTGTTAACTCAGGGATGTGGGGTCGGAGATTGGTGTTGGGGTACCGATTTCGAAAACCCTGATTATACTGCAAACATACCCGATGGAGAATATGAGATGGTGCTGAATAGCCCCTCGTTCTTTGTACATCCAGGCAAGGCAGACATGTCATTCCGAAGTTTCCATTCACTTTTCTATCGTTCAGCAGGCACAAATCAGTTCTATTACGATGACTGTGCATATGTTGCAGTGAAGAACTCAACGAATAATATCGATTTCCAAAATGCAGTATTCGTTCCTTTTGATGTAGGTTCAACCACTGGAATTTCATCCGGAGACGGCTTCCATCAATTGGGGTCAGCAACCAATCAAGTGCCATCAGGAAGGTGCAATAGTTTGGGCAACAATGGTCCCCAATCGGGCGATTATGTTCTCGCAGGTAACGGTACAACATCCTCCAATAGCCCAGGGGGTTGGTCGAACATTGAGATTGACCTATCATCTCACGCAGGTCGTTACGTGCAACTTGTTTTCATTCACGAAATCAACCCACGCAATGAAAACTTTCCAGTTGAAATGATGAATTCAGGTTGGTACATTGACGGGGTCCGTGTGGGTGACCCTCTTCCCGCTCAGGGTGACGTCACATTGAGTTCATTCGCCCCACAGGCATCAGGTCAACCAGGATTCCCTGATGGCTATGGGTTGCTAAATCTTGAACTTCGCAAAACAGCCTCTTCAGATTTTGGTGTTGATATCCTTGATGCAGGTACAGGAAATGTTGTCCTAGATCGCAACGGGAATGCAATGTCAAATCTCCAAGGTAGCCTCATTGAATTGTGGGATATTGATGCTGATACATACCCCCTCATCGATTTGAAGTTCACGTTTGGTTCAGGAACTGCACGTTTGTCATCTCCTGTACTATATGGATTCCACTTGGGGACAATTATTGGAACTACATTCAACAATACTGAGGGCGTATTCTGGGAAGGTGGTACATACGCTGGTGACAAATGGATATCGGAGATGAACGGAGGCTCTGAATTACTTCTGATGACCAGTATTCATGACACCTCATTTACACCAACAATCTCGCGTTCAGACTTCTCGATGCCGATTGTTGCGGTAAAACCCACAATTGTCGATAATTGTGGAGGTACACCCAACGCGTTGCTCGGTTTGAGTTTGAATGCGGATGACCAAATGCATGTATTGGCGAATAATCAGTGGACTGAACTTTCAGAACCGACCTTCACTTTCGGCGTTATGGCAAATTACACGTCATTCTGTGAGGTTTATTCATTCCACGCAGAGTACCGCTTCGCTCACCACTCTCGTGGTATTTCGCTCGATGTAGCTGCTGACGGCGATATCGAATGGGGAATGATGGATTCCGGTTTCGGACGATTTGGCCGCCAAGACATGTTCCGTTCTGGCGTGGTCAATGGAATCAACGAAGGAGCATCTTCATCGATTATGATGCTGGATGTGAACCTACATTCCGAAGGTGCGTCTTTCCTCTTGCCAAAGGGTGCAGATGTGAATTATGCTGAAATCAATTTTGATTCAAATGGAATTGGCGAATTCGATTTATCCATCATGAGCGGAAACGAAGAAGAGGTCATCGGAACCATCGATGAAGGACCGTTCTTGGTACCCTACCCTGAGAGTCCATTGGCCTCGATTCAATCATCGATTCAGTCACTGTTAGACAATCCACTGACACCTGTGGCTTGGGTCGATCATTATGGGAATGAGTGGTGCTTATTCCGACTAAGTTTAGATGCTCCAACTTCGATTATCGGTTCTAGCATCACATTCCGAGACCTCGAAATTGTGTATGATTGGCAACGCTCGATTGGAGATTCAAACAACATTGCCCGTGAACTGAATCAGGGTGTAGCATTGGCAGGCAATGGCGATGGCTCGGATGTTGTCGTCCCAATGAGGGTTGTTGGCGGCTCTGGAGGTGCGATATCACTGAGTTCGCTATCCGTAACAACCACCAGTGGATATGACTCAACTTTGGATGACGGCGGCATCACTGGTATGTATCCAAATGGTGACATCATTGAAATCATCACGACTCACGATGTATCCGGTGCGACCGAAACTCTTGGAGGAGCCTCCCTATTGTTTGAAACTGAAAATGGGAATATGGAATTGCGCTGGGATAGTGGAAATGGTAGTTTCTGGGAAGAATCCGATGAGGACGACAAGATCGATTTCATGGCTTTGCAATCGATGTCCGCTCCTGTCGATGGTTCTTCAACCATGCAACTAAACTGGCGCTTTACCGTCAATCCAACTTGGGATGATACTGCAAGCGTACGCCTGTATGCAATGGCAATTTCTGACACTGGCGTCAGTGGCCTTCCCGCAGGTACTCTGATTGCGCCAAGCGTTGGTAATGCAGTGGAAAATGATGCAGGTATCATCGACTTCCATCTATTCAATCAAGGAGGAATTGAGCAGACCGATTTGACCAATGCATTCTCGAGCAACACAATCACTCTTGATTTCAGTGTTCGATATGAGGACATCGATGTTGCTCCAAATCCGATGAATTACCAAATTCATTTGCAAAAGCGAAACCAGTCAAACATCATGATGGAGGAATGGCTTCCAGTCGATTCGGTCGCCCCAACAATCGATGGAGAATTTGCTTGGCAACCCACACTCCCTGCAATGGAAGTTGGGAACGAACATTACCGCCTATTGATGACCAACTACACCGATGGCGATACGGTATGTCCACCGGCAGAGTACAACCCGGACAGTGATTGTGCGATTCGCTTCTCAATCACTCTGGATCCATATTCTCCCGATTTAGTGAATATCTCAGTATTCAGCAACCAAGGAGATTGGCGTGAACTTGATGATGATACTTGGGTCCGTGCGAGCCTCAATCAGAAATTCAGAATTGCGGCTCGAGATAACCCCCTCGCCCCTGAAACGTTGACCCTCAATTATTGGGTTGAACAACAGGATGATTGTGGTTTAGATGGCGTTTGTCCCCCAGCAGATTGGGAGGAAGGAGAACCTGGCCACGTTCCGGATGCTGGAGAGAAAGACCGAGAAGCTCAGTTGAATGAATATTCACAGGTTGAACTTGTTCGTGAAACTGCTACTGACACCTCGTATTACACGATTAATTTGCCCTGCGAATGTATCAGTGACTATGCGAATAACGGTATATCTCCACCTCAAATGGTTAGCGTATTCGTATCCGGTGGAGACATCGGTGGAAACCAAATCAATGGGGGTGGCCCAGGGATTAACGGAGACCTCGTGACATACATTGCCATGGATAGTGCGACACCAGGTATCGACGCATTCCGAATCTCAGATTCTAATGGGAATTCGTTAACCAACGAAAACCGTTCAATATACGCTGGAAACGTGTATCACCTGTTGGTTGATGGTAAAGATTTGAACGGTTGGAGAGATATCGAAGTCATTAGCATCAATATGAATCCGCAATTTTCGTCGCAGAATGATTCTCTGGTCTATGACCCTCAAGCGCACACAGAGTTATTCTATTCCCCTCAGAATGATACGGCTTGGACGGACAGTAACTGGCTTGAAATCATCGACGATTACGAAAATACGGGTGTAAAGCCTCGCATGTTGAGTCGGGAGGGCAACGTTCTGATTTCTCCGTTTGAACAACAATTCACTCTCGACGTTCCAATTCGGATGAAGTGGTCAATTCCAAACTCCTTTGTCGGTGGCGTGATTACGCCTGATGTATATATCAGCGATAAAGATGAGAAATATAGTACAATTTCTGCAAATGATCCCACACAAAGATGGATGTACGCAAGTGGAATAGAATTGGATATGACCACGTTTACCGTGGAAGATACCTCTGGTTTCTCGTCAGATGGCGTAGGCACCGAATCAGGTGGATATGTGGCACCAGGTGACATTTTGGTCATCGATGGTCGATATGTGTTTAGCGCCGGAATGAATTCCTTCATTTTCGTTAGCCCTGAAATCCCAATGACTTTGCAAGTCACTAGAATTCCAGCATATCCAAATGGAAATGCTGATCTTGGATATAACCCGGCACAAACCGTAACCACCGAATATCCATTTGAAAATGGAACATTCCAGTTGATTGAACCTGCAGCATACTCCACGAATGAGTACACTTACACCATGCAATTGCTAGGTCTACCTGAAGGTGCCATAGATTATACTCCAGCCCCCTCGCGTGAATTTGTCGTCAAGGTGGATGGTACTCCACCCAATGCTGTATCTAACTCATGGGAATTGTCGAATGCAGACTCAGGTGAAACACTAGATGGTGGTATTTCTACATCCATCATGGATTGCTTGTCAGCGGAGATTCTAATCGATGAGCGCCAACAAATGAATATCGATTCAGTCCATCTCAATTGGATGTTCTACCAAACCCAACAAGTACAGAGTGGATTTGAATTCAATTGGACAGAGTATGTCAGCGCATTTGAGGATAGCCAAGGATGGGAAAGCGTACCCATGGCCCTTCAATCTGATCAAGGTCGAATACGTGCGACTGCAACCTGTTTCAATTTGTGGGATAATGTTCAACCAATCCCTGATGACATGGAAAATGTAATCGTGAAATTCTGGTTAACTGGATACGATACAGCCGGTCAAACCATCAGTGGTTCCGGGGCCTTTGGAGAGGCGCTGGACGGTGGTGCAGGGGAATATGAATTGACTTACGAGTCTTCCAATTTCGAAATTAATCGAGTCGACTTATCTGTCGATAATCCAATGGCAGAAAAGCCGTTTGACATACTAATCGACTTTGAGAACGTCGGTAATAAGGAAGGTCAATTTGAAATTCAAATTGTCATTTCAATCAGTGGAGAATTCCAGTCACCAGTAACAAAAACTTCTGATGTATGCAACGCCAAATCCGATTGTGGATTGTGGCGAATTGAAGTCGACCCATTCCCTGAGGCAGCAACAAATGTTAGCATCTTGATTAAGGTTGATGGAGAAGAAATTGCCAGCATCCCTGCATTTAACGTCGCCAAATACTCTGATGAAAAATCGCAAGGTGGTTCGATGTTACTGATTGGAATTATCGGTGTGGTCTTGGTGCTTGTTGTAGCAGTTGTAGTCGTCTTGCTCGTTCTCAACAAAACGGTTGAGGATGATGAATTGGAATACATCGAGGAGGAAGATTTCCTTCCTGCAGCACAACCTGTGACCCCTGCTAGAAGCCGTGGTCCACCTGGTGCTAGAGGGCGCGGTCCACCCGGTTCATCCCGTGGTCCACCCGGTGCATCCGTGACAAAGAGTCCAATGGAAATTGCAAAGGAAAAGTTCCCATTCTGGGATGAAGCAACCATTCAGGGCTATTTCGATCAGGGTTGGAATGTGGATCAACTCGAAGAGTGGCTAGCAAGTCAAGAATGAGGTTGAACAATGGCCGACTCGGCACACTTCACTTGGGCCCCTGTCGATTGGATCGACCCTAGTGGAGGCGTCATCAGACTGTGGCCATTTTTGCCCAATGTGGTATACAGTTCAACACTACGACGTACTGAAGGGAATTGGCATGGATTGGCATTCCTTTTGCCAGATGATGAATCGGAAATTTGGGATTCACA
>CETG01029928.1_pt1 | contig 12919 bp, 10 predicted proteins | sample 361471 | NCBI WGS metagenome assembly CETG01 (sample SAMEA2622696, study PRJEB7988) | marine metagenome | isolation source: saline water (ENVO:00002010), including | reverse complement strand
GCATTTTCAGCTTAGTTCCGGCTCATGGGCAATCTGTATTGGAAGTTGCAGCCGAAGTTGATCGGTTAATCGATACTCAAACTCAACCGTCTGCCGCCGACGTTTGTGACGATGAGACCTACCTACGACGCCTGTTTCTGGATCTCACCGGTAAGACACCATCGCTCGATGACATTCTAGTTTTTAATCATGAAACCCATCCGGAAAAGCGAACTAAAGTTGCGGAACTCCTTTTACAGGATGCGGATTATGGGACGAACTGGGGGAGATTCTGGCGAGACGTCATCTACTATCGACGCAGCAATGACCAGGTTTTGTTGGGATTGCCATCCGCTGAAGAGTATTTCAGCAAGGCCCTAAATGACAACACCTCCTGGGATCAGGTTGCCACCGATTTAATTACTGCCTCTGGCGACGTTCGCGAAGATGGACGCACAGCCTTAATCGGAGCACAACAGGGCCGTCCGGAAGAAACGGTTTCCGAAATCTCACGAATTTTTCTGGGGATTCAAATTCAGTGTGCACAATGTCACGACCATCCAACCGATCGCTGGAAGCAGGAACAATTTCATGAATTGGCAGCCTTCTTCCCCCGTGTTGCCGTTCGCCCCCAAATGGATCCACGCACATTCTTAGTCTATGCCGTCGACCGCATTCGATTCCAACCTCGAAACAACAACAATCGTTTTATCGGAACACTGGAACACCGCATGCCCAACTTTGAAGATCCGGCTACACCCGGTCCGGAAGTTGCTCCAAAATTCTTCATCAACGATCAAAGCTTACCGCTTGGTACTCCTGACAGCGAGCGGCGCAATGCCCTGGCCGACTGGGTAACAGCAGCCGACAATCCCTGGTTTGCCAAAGCCACGGTGAATCGAGTCTGGGCTGAATTAGTAGGAGAAGGGTTCCATGAACCTGTGGACGATATGGGACCGGACCGCGATGCCATTGCACCGGCGGCTTTTGAATATCTGTCCGCCAAATTTACTGAGTCCGGATATAACATGAAGTGGCTCATAGCCACCATCGTTTCGACTCAGCATTATCAATTGGAAAGCCTCGATAGACGATCCTATGACCAGCTACCATTTCAGGCAAATGCCGTCCAACCACTCCGAGCCGATCAGCTTTTAGACGCGGTAATGAATTCGTTAGAATTTCCGGAATTACCGGATCGCGCTGACCAGCTCATTCGCCGCCAGTTTAATCTGGCCTTCGGTTACGATCCTAACAATTTACGAGAAGAAGTCTCCGGCACCATCCCTCAGGCACTGCTAATGATGAATTCTCAGAGTTTGGCCAGGCAAATCACAGCTCGACCAGGCACGATGCTGGGCAATTTACTTTCCGAAGTCAGTAGTAATCGTCAGGCGGTCCAGGAATTGTACCTCAAGACGTTATCCCGTCGACCCAATCGCAAGGAACTCGCGACTAACCTTCAGTACATCCAGCAGGTTGGTAATCGCTCCGAAGCCTTTGAAGACATTTTATGGGCATTGATCAACACTTCGGAATTCAAAACACGCAATTAACTCGTATCGTATCGACAGGGGCACTTCGGCACAGCGAGGTTTATTCTCATGACGAAAACAATATTAAATCGCCGTCAAATGATCCAGCGTTCGACAGCGGGAGCTATGGCTGTGAGTGCCTGGCAGGCCAATATCGCCTCTCAGGCAGCGACGATGCGAGCGAATGCGACGTCCTGTATTTTACTCTGGATGGGAGGCGGCCCAAGCCATCTGGATACATGGGATCCCAAGCCTGAGTCCGCAAATTCCGGTGATGCCGGGTCCACACAAACGGCTTTAGCAGGAGTCCACATCAGCGATCGATTGCCGGAGACGGCCAAAGTGATGCAGGACATCTGTTTATTGCGAGCAATGCATGGTCCCGAGGGAAGCCACCCACGAGCTTCCTATTGGGCACAAACGGGATACCTACCTTCAGCCAGCATCAAACACCCAACAATCGGCTCCCACGTTTCGCACCACATCGGGAACTTAGATGCTGATCTACCCGCCTTCATACGTATTGGTGGCAATCGCAACCGTATTGGTGCAGGCCTTTTGGGTGTCGATCATGATCCTTTCTCCATTACCACCCCCAACCAACCACCTGCCAATACGATGATTCAAACCACAGAAAGTCGTTTCACTCGACGTATGGGGTTGTTAGGACAACTGGAAGAAGACAGTACACGTCAAAATGCAGAGCACTGGACGCGAGCTAATCGGAAAATCTACGGTAAGGCAGCTCGGATGATTACCAGTCCCTTAATGGAAGCTTTCAATTTAGAGCAGGAATCGGTAGCCAGCCGTGAAGCCTACGGCTCGAGCGACTTCGCTGCAGGTTGTCTGATGGCTCGTCGCCTGATCGAATCGGGCGTCACCTTTGTTGAAGTTGCCTCAAATAACTGGGACACCCATTTTGACAACTACGAACGGACGACGGCTCTTTGCGGTGAAGTGGATCGACCTTATGCGCGATTGCTAACTGATTTAAAAGAGCGAGGACTGCTAGAGACGACTTTAGTAATCTGGATGGGTGAATTTGGCCGTACGCCACGAATCAATGGTCGAGGCGGGCGAGATCATTATCCTCGTGCCTACAGTCTGGCTTTGGCCGGATGCGGAGTTTCCGGAGGGCGGGTTATCGGTGGAACCAATGCCGGCGGCGAAGACATTGTAGACGGTAAGACTTCTGTCCCTGATTTGCTTACCACCATCTATGACAAACTGGGCATCGACGCCTTTCATGAAAACATGAGCAGCGTCGGACGCCCGATTCGTGTCGTGGAAAACGGTGCCTTAATCGACGAAGTCTAAAGGGTTTTGCCGATCGCCTGAGCTACGGTTTGACATCGCTGCAAGGTCTCAGCAAACTGGTTCGGCGTAAGCGACTGGTAACCATCACTCATTGCTTCAGGCGGATTGGGATGCATTTCGATGATTAATCCATCGGCACCTGCCGCGACGGCTGCGACAGCCATATCTGGAACCATATAGGCATGGCCCGTACCATGGCTTGGGTCAATCACAACCGGCAAGTGCGTTTTATGGTGCAAGTAGGTCACGGAGGCCAGGGGAAGTGTGAATCGAGTGTGCGATTCGAACGTTCGGATACCTCGTTCACATAACATGACATTTGGATTGCCTTCGTTGAGAATGTACTCAGCTGCCAACAGAAACTCGTCCATCGTCGCTGAGGCTCCTCGTTTTAACAAAACAGCCTTATCGGTGTTGCCAACCGCTTCCAGCAGCCGATAGTTCTGCATATTGCGAGCACCGATTTGCAAGACATCTGCATACCTGGCGACCAATTCCACATCTTCGGTCGCCAATACCTCCGTCACCACTGCTAATCCCGTTTCTTCACGGGCAGCCGCCAATAATTTCAGTCCTTCTTCTTTCATGCCCTGAAAACTATACGGACTCGTACGCGGCTTGAAAGCTCCGCCTCGCAGTGCGGTGGCACCAGCAGCTTTAACCGCTCGAGCGGACTCCATGAGCTGTTCTTCGGATTCCACGCTACATGGTCCGGCGATCACGCCGACGGAATTCCCACCGACTTTCAGGCTTCCGGTATGAACCACAGTTGGTTCAGGCTTCACTTCTAAACTGGCAACCTTGTAAGGAGCCAGGATCGGCATGACTTCTTCCACACCATTTCCGGATTCCAGTGATTCCTTTGTTTCTTCGCGTTTTTCGCCGATCGCAGCGACCACAGTACGATCCGTACCTTCGATCACATGAGCTTTTAAGCCCAGGGCTTTAATGCGTTCAACGGTTGCCGCGATTTCATCCGCGCTGGCACCATTTTTCATTACGACGATCATGACTTTGGTTCCCTGTATTAACTAATTTTGGAGGAGTAGGGTTTTGAATATCCCAATAAAAAAACCCCGGCAGTTGTTGCCGGGGTTGGAAAGATTCTACTTGATCTCAATGGTTAACAAACCATTAGTACAGTTCTCTCCCAACCCCGCGTTGCCACGGGCCTGTAAAGAAGAATGACCAAAAAAAGGTTTGTTGTTTCATGATTTCTGCGTTCATTGCTGGCTGGAAGGTTTTTTGCATTATACGGATATCATCGTCCATGAACAGCGACGAAACTTGAATTAATTACAGATAATCTTCCCGAATTGGCGAGAAGATATCCAGAGCAGTAACCCCCTCGTTGCCAGCAAAACAGGTGTGTGGCACGTTGCCTGGAATACGCCACATTTCCCCGGGCTGTAAGACACGAGTAACTTCCCCCACGGTAAAGGTAAGTTCACCAGCAATTAGAATCCCGCACTGTTCGTGCTCGTGTTGATGTAATTCAACCACGGCTCCCGGTTCAAACTTCACCAGTGAGAGCATCATTTGCTCACCCGCGGCGGTAAAGATTTCAACCCCCGGAAAGATCTGCTTCCTGATACAGTCCTCAGCAGAAAGAAAATACTCGTTCGTCATAGCTATGAACTCGCTGTGTCATTCTGAAAGGCCGAAAGGCGTTCGGCAATTTGCAAGAGTCTGTTATATTTTGCGAGCCTCTCGCTACGTACTATGGACCCCACCTTGATCTGTTCTCCGGCCGCTGCGGTAGCTAAGTCGGCAAGCGTAGAGTCTTCGGTTTCACCACTTCGAGCTGAAACCACCAAACTAAATCCGGCTTGTCGTCCCAATGCCATCGTCTCGATCGTTTCGCTGAGCGTTCCAATTTGATTTACTTTCACTAGCACGCTATTGGCAGCCCGTAATTCGATTCCTTTACGAACACGTGCAGGATTTGTAGTAAACAGGTCGTCCCCCACCAAAAGGATTCTTGCGCCCAATCGATCCTGCAATTCCTGCCAGCCTTCCCAGTCATCTTCGGCCAAGCCATCTTCAATCGAAATGATAGGAAACTCATCTACCCAGGACTCCAGCGTGTCAATCATCTCACTGCTTGATAGAACGCGTCCCTGTTCAGCCTGCAGGTGATATCCGCCATCTTTATAAAAGTGAGTCGAGGCAACATCTAAAGTGATGGCAACATCATCACCCGGAATCAACCCGGCCGCTTCAATAGCCTGTGTCACTAAGGCGACTGCATCGCGATTGGAAGTTAGACGAGGGCCAAATCCACCTTCGTCACCCACAAGGTAACCTTCAAAACCACGATCACGAAGTAAAGCTCCCAGGCGATTGTACACTCGCACAATCCATTCAAGGCACGTAGGATAATCCGGCGCACCTACTGGAGCGATTAAGACATCCTGAAAATCAAGATTTCCACCAGCGTGCAGGCCTCCTGAAATCATATTCGTTTCTGGTAAAGGCAAAACCGGGGCAGGAAACATCTGTGGATCAAACCCCAACGATGCCGCTCCATCCTGAATCACCTGATGAAGATGTTCATACAACGGCACTCCACGCGACGCCGCTGCGACGTGACCTAAAGCCAGCGAAACGGCGATCGTTGCATTGCCACCGAGGGTCGTTTTCTGAGGCGAAGGATCCAGATTTCTTATCGCATCATCACAGGCACGCTGATCTGCGCTGTCCATTGCTATTAATGCCGGAGCGATCTTTTCATTCACATTGGCAACAGCCTGACGCACTCCGAGACCATCATATCGATCGGTATCGCCATCTCGTAATTCCAGCACTTCGAAACTGCCAGTGGAAGCTCCGGAAGGTGCAATGGCGATTCCTTCACTACCATCCTCGGCATGGATTTCCACTTCGACCGTAGGCCGGCCGCGACTATCCAACACTTCTCGTGCGTGAACACGTTTAATCGTTGTCATGTTAATTCCTCAGAAGCTCAATTCTCTGGCGACAGTTCTGCCAACATGCTTTCACGCACGACAGCCAGAGAGTTTTTGTTTTCAGTCAATGCCTGCCACCCAACTCGTCTCACCAACTCTTGTTGTGAAGCATCCGTCAGATATTCCACCGGGCTTTTTCCATCCACGCGGGCCAGCAGACAGCCACCGAGATTAAGGCAGGCACGGCATTCGAGTGCCAACATTTCACTCGTGTCCAGAACGGTCATCATTTGGGTTTTGTAAGCTCCCCAAAAACCGTCGATCAATGCTGCATAGTCGTCAAATCGATTTCCGGAAATGAGCGTTTTAATGTGCAGGTGCGTCAGAAAGAACCCCAGATCAAATGCAGGATCTCCATAATGGCCGACTTCAAAATCCAGCAGCACAACGGCGCGATCATTGACCAAAATGTTCTTAGGACTAAAGTCTCCGTGAACCAGACAGTGTCGGTTTTCCAGATTACTCTGTAGCAATTTGGCGACCGGATCTTCCAACTCAGAGTGAACGCGGGCAACTTGACGGTAGTAGGGATCCAACCGCAGATCATCAAAGAACTCTGTCGATGCAATCCGCTGCCGGACGCTGTCGGCTCCCCAACTTTGACTGTGCAATACTCCTAACAGCCAGCCGCAGCATTCGGCAACCTGCGGATCGACATGACCTGCCAGTAAATCCTGCTTCCAAACACGGGAATCAGAATCGGCAGCAGTCATCGCATAGACATAGTTTTCACGGTCTTCAAACAGGATCTCAGGAACAACCGCTCGCCGCTGGCCGGCCAAAGCAGACGAGGTACCGATCAATTGATTGCAAATCTGAAGCATGTCCATTTCGCGGAGTACACGCTCAACACTGCAGAGCCATTCCTGCTCGACTGCAAGGCGATCACGAGCCTGCTTGATTACCCAATTAGGACGTTGAGCGTCCTCGAATTCAACCAGGATCACTCGATTTGAAACACCGCCTGTGAGCAGGCTAACCTGAACCTCTGATACTTCGGAGATCACCTGCTGCCCAACGAGGTAGTCCGGTGTGGAGTCAACTTCAAGCAGGTACATAGGCTTCGTATGGCAACCTTAAGATCCAGTCTTCCACCAGATTTCAGAGATCTTTTCCGGAGTGTCACCGTAGGCATTTACAAAAGCATCGCTGAACTTCGCTCCGTTACCAACCGACTTAACCAGAGTATTCCAGCGAGCCGAATTGCTCATCAGGAACTGGACATAACTGTAGGACAGTAACGAACCATCTTCACCCCCAAGTTTTCCGGTCACAATATCTGATGATTTAGCCGCTCGGGACGCAGCTGTATTAATCACATCTTTCCAGCCATTGATACGTGCATCGTCTTTTACGATCTTAGCGGCGATCACACGGGAAACTCCGTTTGAGAACCAGGCGGGAACGTCCCCTAAACTGCGTGCATGAATTCCCGCCAAATGTTCGGCAATCAAACCATCGAACGTGTAATCATCACTGCGAGGGATCAACACGGTTCCGTAGGCATCGACAATGTCGAAATTGAAATGCCCTTTCCATTGACGTGGGATCGAGCGTTCTTCGATCATCGTCCCAAATTCACCATAGTCGTAACGCTGGTTAAAGAAATACAGAGTGATCTTACCTTTGAGCAGTGGCGATTCGGTTGGCAACTTCAAAGCAATTTGTACTTTCTTTGCAATCTCTTCTGCCTGCGTTCCGTACGTCTTAAGCTGGGACTCGGTTTGTGTGCCGAGCAAATGGAAATTGGTTGTATCAGCCGTGGCATGATTGATTCCGGGCATTGCCAGATTCCAATTCGACGCTGCTAAGGCTGTACGTTGTGCCGCTAATTCCTCATGCGTACTGTTTTCCGCGATGGCAATCGCAACCACTCGACGGATGTTGGTACTGAAATCCAGACCATCGAAGGTTGCTCCTTCCTTGATCCATGTCGTGATCGTCTCCATCTGAGCATCATCCAGAGGGTCACGCCCGCGTGGCATCCGTTCTCCACCACCGGTACCCAGTAACTTTTTAACCAGAAAACTCTCGTCGGGATTTCCCGGAAGAATAGGAGGCCCATTTTCGCCCCCCCGCATCATGGCACTAAACGACGCCAAATCAAATCGACCGGAGGGTCGATCACCAAACCCGTGGCAACTCGCACAATTCTGCATCAGGATCGGTGCCACATCATTCTTAAAACTCACCGTTTCCGTACCTGTCGACTTCATCGGTTTGACAACTGGCAAATCACCGACACTGGCTTCCGGATTCAAATCAACCAACAGGGCTTTGGGATCATCGGCATCGAATTCCGCGCCTTCGTCAATCCACTTCTTTAGCACTGCCAATTCAACATTTGACACTTTGAGGCCACCTCTGGGCATATCCCCTGACTCGATCACTTCAATGATACGACTGCCGGCAGAATCTTTTGGAAAGATGACGACTCCGGCATCCGGGCCTTTCATCAACGTTTCGAAGGATTCCATACTGAACATTCCCCGTGCCTGACGCACATGGCAATTGCCACATTTGGCCATGAGGATCGGAGTGATATGATTTACGAAACTGACCTTACCTTCCGGGACTTCCATCAGCATGGCGGGTGCGTCGCCGGGATTCACCGGCACAACCGGTTTCGGCATGGGCCTGGCAATCATCGGTTCTTTGAGTTCAGGTAAAACGATCCCTTCAAGTTCGAGCAATGCGTGAGCTTTCTTGAGCATGTTATAGACTTTGGAGTACAGAGCAAGCCGCTGTTGATCCGCTCCCTTCATCTGCTCTTCAAACTCCTTCTGCACCTCTTCAACCAAATCAGCTGAATCATCAATCTTACCCTGTGCAAACCAGTTTCCGGCGCGAACGATTTTTACTCGCAAGGCATTTTCAGCTTTACGCATTGCCGGTGTGATTGTGACCTGTCCCAGTGCAGGGAACGCTGTCAGCATACAGAGCAATACCGTAAACAGAGCAGTCAACTTCGATCTATTCGATAATCGTTGCATCTTCTTAAACTCTCATCTTGCGGCGTATTGATTTGGAATCCCGAGTCACCTTGTGGCCCCCGGTTTCGCTTACTTGATTATTAACATCTACGACTTCAGAATCCAGACGTTTGTAATCACCATATCGGCTTGAAATCGGATCGTCGTGAGTCTCAATCGCATCTTCCACATCTGCTGTCAGCATCTGAATGGCCACGACAATTGTGGCAAACAACAGCAGGATTCCTAGAATCAAGGCAACCGTCTTCCAAATGGCTGCATCCGTTGTGGTTATGGAGCTGGTACGAGTATCCAGTAAACTTCGTGATGTACTTTGAAAGGCCTGACCATCAATCTCGTCGCCCAGACTAATTCGACTACTACCAAAACCGACTATACTGTCAGAAACCACCTGGCTATTACCGACAACAGCCGACAAATCTCCGATTGATTGAAGTGAAGACTGACCGCTGACGATCGCTCCCTGATTCGCAACCGCGACCGCCGCATGCATCGCCAACGCTACGCTTTCGGTGGATTGATTCGCATCTGCTCGTTGAGGCAGGTGGACAACATCGGATTTCGCCGGTGTCAGTTCCACTCCTTGCGAGACGAGCCAGGCCTCCAGATCCTGAGCTGCCAGCTGTGCTGTTTGATAGCGGTGGTCAGGATTCTTCTGCATCATTTTAAAGCAGATGCTACCTAACGCTTCAGGTAAGTCCGGACGATCCATTCGAATATCCGGTGGTAACTTGGATTGATGCTGTGCAATGCGTTGTGCCAGCGTTCCTTCCGGGAAGGGAGGGTGTCCTGTAAGCACGTAATACAGAGTACAACCAAGTCCGTAAATATCTGCCCGGCCGTCAATATTGTGACTATTTAATGCCTGCTCAGGAGCTAAGTAATCGGCAGTACCCAGAACTTTTTCATTGTGTTTATCCGTCAGGCCAGCTAATTCAGACTGATCCTCATCCATCAATGCCAGTCCCATATCCAAAATCTTAATCGAATCCGATTCATCGACTAATAGATTGGCTGGTTTGACATCCCGGTGAACCATGGCAGCATCGTGTGCATGTTGCAGCCCCAATGCCGACTGGTAGATGTACTTGGCGGCCAGCAAATAATCCAGCGGACCATCTTCTTTCACGATCGTCATCAGGTCACGGCCGGGAACGTATTCCATCACGAGGTAGTGTGTCTGCCCCTGATTATCCACATCATACGCACGCACAATGTTGGGGTGGTCGAGCACTGCGGTTGCCTGCGCTTCACGGTGAAATCGTTCCAGATAAGAGGAATCGTCCACTCGGTTTCGAGGGAGCACTTTGATGGCACGCAGGCGACGCATCAGCGTGTGCTCGGCAAGATAAACACTGCTCATCCCGCCGGCTCCAATATGCCCCAGCAGTTTATATTTCCCCAGAAAGAATCCCTTGTATTTGCGGTTGAGCAATTTATCCCGATGCCAGGTTGTGATCAGATTCTCGGACACCAAAAAATCAGCGATCGTATCCGCGCTGGTTGGGATGCTGCCGTCATGGGCTTCCTTACAGGCTTCGAGCCCTCGTTTGAGTTCAGCATCGGTCAGTAAGTTACTGCGACGCACGAGTTCCAGGAATTGTCGAGCGGTAATAGTCATGAATGCTCGCGACAGAAAATATAATCCGAAGGCCCCCATCCCGAGGCGATTCCTCAGTTTATCATGGGAATGGTTGATTCATTCAAAGGAGTCGACATAATTGAGGCGGGAAGGCCATTTTTAGCCGAATTCCCACTACAAAACCGCACTCTCTTGAATGCCCTCTACAATTACAACGCTTGAAATCGTCAAATGTCCTCACGCCATGCCGTTTTATATACACGAAAGTCCTGTCAGCTGTGTGAGGAAGCTCTGGATTTACTCGACATGTATGGGTTTTCCGTGGAGCAGATCGACATTGATGAAACGCCCGATTTGAAGGAGAAATTTGATACTTGCGTTCCGGTTGTAGAAATTGACGGCAAAGTACGTTTTCGCGGAAAAGTAAATGAAGTTCTTCTGCTACGGCTCATCGGAAACTAAGTCATGGCAGGCAAAACTCAATTGGGCGTCTTTGCCAAATTCTGGGAACCTGGGCAGGTCAAAACTCGCCTGGCTCAGGATACCAACGAGTGCTTTGCCGCAGACATCTATCAGGCCTTTATTCAGGCCACGCTCGAGAGCGTAACGGGCTGTGCCGACACCCAGATTCTCGCGATCACTCCCCCAGAAAAACTCACTGAATTTGCACTCGTCATTCCCCCCGACTGGACGCTAATGACACAAGTCGATGGTGATTTGGGGGAACGCATGCAGGCCTTCTTCCAACACGCCGTCGACCATCGATTTGAGAAAACCGTATTGATCGGGACCGATAGCCCAACCTTGCCCCGAACAATCATCCAGCAGGCGTTCGATATTCTGGATGAGGTCGATTGTGTTTTAGGACCCGCGATCGACGGCGGATATTATCTGGTTGGTTGCAAAACCGAAATCCCACCGATTTTTGAAGACATCTGCTGGTCGACCGAACAGGTGCTGCAGCAAACCAGAGAGGCCTTGGGTGAAGCAAGGATCTCTTACGAGTTGTTACCACCATGGCTGGATGTTGATACCATCGATGATCTTAATCACCTACGCGACTCGCTGCAGGATGCCGGTTCATGGCTGTGCCAGCGAATCAATGACCTGAGACTGGAGCATTTGTCATGAGCCCGGAGCCTACAGTCATCATCGGTGGTGGAGTGATCGGTTTATCCATTGCCTATGAACTTGCCTGTCGTGGACATCAAGTTCAGGTTTTGGAGCGAGGCAGCCAGTTTGGCCGGGAAGCCTCCTGGGCAGGCGCGGGGATTTTACCTCCTGCAAATCCCGATTCAGCACTCGACCCCAGTGACTATCTGCGAGGCCTGAGTCACCAGTTGCATCCTGATTGGGCCGCCCGACTGAAAAGTGAAACGGGCATCGACACCGGATTCCGTCGCTGCGGAGGAATCTATCTTGCCCGGAAATCCGGAGAAGCAGCATCACTGACTGGCTATATGCATTTGCTGGCCGAGCAGGGACACGAGACCATCCATTTAGATCAGGACAAACTCCTTGCACTGGAACCAGCCCTTGATCCCGAACAGTTTCATACTGCGTACCTACTGCCTGACGAATTCACATTGCGCAACCCACGCCATGTCAAAGCACTCGTAAAGGCTTGTGAACAACGCGACGTGCAATTAATGACTGACTGTGAAATACAGGATTTTGAATCGTCAGGCGAAACCATTACGGGACTTAGAACTTCGCGGGGACGCATCACAGGTAAACAATATTGCATCGCTGCCGGCGCTTGGTCCTCTCAATTATTAAGGAAAATTTCAGCCATCCCGACGGGAATTGTGCCCATCCGTGGACAGATGATCCTATTTGAAGGTCCGAAAAACCTAATCCACCGCATTCTCAATGAAGGCTCACGCTACCTGGTGCCTCGTTCCGATGGAAGAATACTAGCCGGATCGTGCGAAGAAGAAGTTGGATTCCAAAAAGGAACAACGCGTGAGATGCTTGAACAACTAACGGATTTTGCCTATTCCATCGTACCGGCCCTAAAAGAACTTGAAGTGACACTCAGCTGGTCGGGACTACGACCTGGAAGTTTTGACGGAGTTCCCTACTTGGGCAAAGTACCAAATGTCGACAACCTGGTTATGGCATCCGGACATTTCCGCAGCGGCCTTCATCTTTCAACAGGTACAGCCGTCCTGATGGCAGATTTGCTCGAACACAAAACATCAGAATTTGATTGGGAACACTTTAGTCTCATTCGATAAGAAAGAGGCAGCTAGTATTTATGGCAGTAGATAGACCAGCAACGATTTTGATTATTGGAGCAGGCCCCATTGGCCTGGAAACGGCACTGTACGCTCGTTACCTGGGCTATGACGTCATCGTCTGTGAAGCCGGTGACGTTTGCCAGCAAGTGCAACGCTGGAAACATGTTCGCATGTTTTCACCATTTGAATTGAATTGTTCACCACTGGGAAAGGCTGCGATTGGAAGTCATGATCCTCAGCACTCATTTCCTAAAGACGACGAGATCATTACTGCCAGACAGTGGATGAGTGACTATCTCAT
>CETG01191840.1_pt1 | contig 12929 bp, 12 predicted proteins | sample 361471 | NCBI WGS metagenome assembly CETG01 (sample SAMEA2622696, study PRJEB7988) | marine metagenome | isolation source: saline water (ENVO:00002010), including | reverse complement strand
ATTCATCTGTTAGTAAATTAATTATTAGATTCGGATCACCTATTCTTCCTACTGAATTAATTCTTGGTGCAATTTTAAAGGATATATCCTCAGAGGTTAATTTTTCCTCGTTAAGACCACAGTTAGTGAGTAATGAGCTGATTCCTGGCGATGATGAGGTATGAAGTGTTTTTAAACCCTTAATTATAAAAAATCTATTTGCCTCTAGAAGAGGAGCCATATCGGCAATTGTACCAATAGTAAATAAATGAAGTAAATCATTATCAATAGTATTTATCTTTAATATTTTTAAAAGACTTTTTGCTAATATAAATGCGAGTCCTACACCAGCAAGATGTATATAAGGAGAACTCTTACTTATTGTAGAAGGATGTATTAATGAAAGTACTTTTGGTTTTTCTCCATTAATCTTATGGTGGTCTGTTAGAATCACATCAATACCTAGTTTATTGGCTAATCTTATTGGCTCTATAGAATTAGCTCCATTATCTACTGTAACTAATAACTTTATATTCATCTTATTTATTTCTTCAATCATATTAATATTTAATCCGTATCCCTGTTTTAATCTACTTGGTATTCTAACAATAGGCCTAGCTCCACAAATCTGAAAAGTACGATGTAATAAAGAACTACTTGTTAATCCATCTGCGTCGTAATCTCCACAAATAGCTATATTTTCGTTATTATTACATGCATAAATTAATCGATCTAATGCTTTATTTAGCTCAGGGAATTCCTTAGTAGGTTCTGGAGGATTACTGGGTTTAATGAAATTATTGATTTCACTATTAGTATTAAAGCCCCTTCTTAGTAATAGGATTTTAAGGGCTATCGGAAGTTTCAATTCCGGAAAAGGGTCATTATTTTGAGCAGTTGGAAGCAACCAGTTCAATTATTTACTTTGTTTACTATTGGATTATTTATATAGTAGATTGTCAATATAAAAATATAGTTATTATGAGAAGATGTTACAAGCTGTATTCTGGGATGTCGATGGAACTATAGCTGAGACTGAAATGCAAGGACATAGAAAAGCCTTTAACAAAGCATTTAATTACTTCAATCTAGATTGGTATTGGTCAGTTAGAACCTATACCTCACTCCTAGAGGTAACTGGAGGTAGGAACAGAATTAAGTATTTTGCTCAAAATAACTCACTAAATTTAAATAGTGAACTTATCAACGACATACACTTCAAGAAACAAGAATTTTATAAGTCAATAATTAATAAAGGAGAAATACCACTTAGAGAAGGTGTATTTAGATTGATTAATGAGCTTAAGGATAAGTCAGTAATGCAAGTTATAGTTACGACTAGTAGTAGATTAGCAGTGATACCACTCTTAGAAAAACATTTTAAATGTATTTATGATATATTTGATGCTATTTATACATTTGAAGACGTTATAAATACAAAACCTCATCCTGAAATTTATATAAAAGCTAAAAATGATATAAATCTATCAAGTAAAGATATTCTTGTTATAGAAGATTCACTTCAAGGTTATAAGTCAGCTAATGAGGCTGGACTGAATGTTTTGATTACTCTACCAATATGGAATTGTGCAATATCGCCCGAAATGACGGATTGTTTATCCATTGTAGATAACTTAGGAAGTGAATCTAAAAAGTCTACCTTCTATAGTCAAAACGAATCTATTAACGGATTTGTAGACTATACTTACTTAAATAAACTACTTATAGATAATTAAAATGCAAAATACTAATTTCAGAAATATTACAAAATCTCTTATTAATATCTTAGTTTCTACATTTGGAAACACTTGGAGACAAAGAAGTTTTTGTCTTATTTCATTACTAGTTGGTTATTATATTGCTAATAATTTAGTATATTACCTTGGTATATCTCCACAAAGGCCTTTAGGGATATTACTTTTGATTATATTAATTGAATTATTAATTAGATTAAGAGGACGTACTTCTACAGATTTATCTAATTATTTCTGGAAGATAACTGACAATTTCAGGATAGGTTTTTTATATTCAATAATTCTTGAAGCTTACAAACTTGGCTCCTAGAGTAATTCTGGGTTTAATATCACTCTTCTTCGTTTTCTGCTTCACCCATTGGGTATACAAAGCCTTGAGCCTTTCCAGTTAGGACGGATTTGCCTATTGATAGGGCTTTTTCAGCAGCTACTCTTGCTTTTGCTTTCCAAATTGCATGTCTTTGATTTCTTTTACCCTTTGAGGTTTTCTTCTTTGGAACTGCCATTTAGCTTTTGTCGTTACATACCATTTTCTATCTTTTATGTCTAATCGTCAAATTCTTTCTTGAATTTCTAGTATTTTTACTGACTTAAACTGTATTTTTCATAAATCACCTTCTAATATAAATGGTGAATGGTCTCATTTTTCATACTTAGAGTTCCTTTTGGTCTCCAGACGCCCTCCAAAACTGAGTTATAGCCAATTACTCTCTGAAATTGAGTCAGGGAATATTGAGTCATTAATGCTAATACCTGCCAGAAGGGAGGTTATAGCAAAATATTCAGATGGGACTGAAATTATTGTTCCTATTCTAAGAAATGATCAAAATATTCTTAGAACAGCTCAATTGTCAAAAATACCTTTAACGGTAAAAGATATAAGGCAAGAACAAGCTTTAGCAGGCCTTTTTGGCAATCTTGGTTTTATTTTGATTTTAATAGTTGGACTATCATTTTTGTTCAAGAGATCTGCTGGTATAGCTAATAAAGCAATGGGATTTGCTAAATCACAGGCAAGATTAAAAGCACAGGAACAATTGCAGGTAAGATTTGAAGACGTTGCTGGTGTTTCAGACGCTTCTGAGGAACTAAAAGAAGTAGTAAGTTTTCTTAAAAATCCAGATTTATTAATAAAACTTGGAGCAAAAATACCAAAAGGAATTCTTTTAATAGGTCCACCTGGTACTGGAAAGACCTTATTAGCTAAAGCTATTGCTGGAGAGGCAGAAGTACCATTCTTCTCTATAGCAGCATCAGAGTTCGTAGAGTTATTTGTAGGTGTAGGAGCAAGTAGGGTTCGCGATTTATTTCAACAGGCAAAAGATAAAGCACCATGCATAATTTTTATTGATGAAATCGATGCTGTTGGAAGACAGAGAGGAGCTGGTATAGGCGGAGGTAACGACGAAAGAGAACAAACTTTAAATCAGTTACTTACGGAAATGGATGGATTTGGTGATAATTCTGGAATAATTCTTTTAGCTGCAACAAATAGACCTGATGTACTTGACTCTGCATTGATGAGACCAGGAAGATTTGATAGGAGAATAGAAGTATTGCTACCTGACAGAATTGGTAGAAGAGACATCCTCGCCGTACACGCTAGATCAAAGCCCCTAGATCAAAACGTTTCTATGGACGATTGGGCTATAAGAACCCCAGGTTTTTCGGGAGCAGATTTACAAAATCTACTTAATGAAGCTGCTATTATCACTGCCAGGGATAATTTAAATATAATTGGAAATAATCAAATAGAGGCTGCTCTTGAGAAAATAACTGTAGGTTTAAGAGTTTCATCCTTGCAAGATGGTCCGTCAAAAAGGTTGGTTGCTTATCATGAAGTTGGACATGCACTAGTTGCTTCACAACTTAAGACAGCTGATCAAGTAGACAAAATAACAATTCTTCCAAGAGGTTCAGGTATTGGTGGTTTTACAAGGTTTTTTCCAAATGAGGATGTAATTGACTCAGGGCTTTACTCCAAAAATTATTTAAGCAATAAAATAATTGTTGCCTTAGGTGGAAGAGCCGCAGAACAAATTGTCTTTGGAGATGCCGAAATAACTCAAGGTGCTTCATCTGACCTTGAACTTGTGGCGAGCTTAGCAAGAGAAATGGTGACTAAGTTTGGCTTCTCTAAGTTAGGCCCCATATCTCATAACTCCTCAGATTCAGCTGTCTTCCTAGGTAGAGATCTTATCGAAAGGAAGGGATCCTATTCAGATTCCACAGGTAATGCTATAGATATTGAAATTAGAGAGATAGCAAAAAGCTCTTTGAAAAGAGCTGTAGAAATACTTAAAGATAAGAGGGAGCTAATGGACAATATAGTTGAAATCCTTCTTGTTGAAGAAACAATAGATAGTACTAAGTTTAAAGAACTATTGAAATCTCAATTATATGCGTGATAATTACATTTATTATATTTAAATCGTTTGGTCAAACCCACATTAAAATCATTTAGAAATTTTAAAGCACTTTTTTTGATAGCGTTGCTAGGCGTTCTGTATACATCATCTAATTTTCATATAGAATGGTTGTGGTTCTCACAATTCTCTTTTCAGAATATACTTTTAGTAAAATGGAAATGGCAAATCTGCTCGATATTCTTTTCAACTATAATTGTTATAAGTAATATTATATGGCAAAATAAATGGTTTGAGGTTGATAAAAAGGATAATAATAAGATTGATGCTGGCTCTATTCTTACAGGATTTAAGTATGGAATTAGTTTGTTTATTACTCATTCAATACTTTTAATAACATATTTATTTATAGCTTTACTGTCATTTATATCTTTCAATGATCCCCTCTCAACACATCTCTGGTATGAAAGTATTAATACACAAGTTAATTTAGTTTATTTTTGTATTTTTATTCTATTACCTACAATTGCTGTTTTGGTGTCTAATATCAATTTTTACAGATTTTTACAGTATTTAAGTTCTTTGATGATTGTCTATATAAGTACTAATTCATGGACCTTTTGGGCATTGGCATTTAATTTACCATTAGCCAATTATAAAGAAGATATATTTGGTACTGATATTAGTTTCTCGTTAGGACAGTTTCAGGCATTATATCTAGCAAATATACTATTAATATCTTTATCATTAATAACACTTAGTTCCTCATTATCATACTTTTTATTAAGAAATAATAGATTTACAGAATGGAAACTAAATCGCCTAACATTAAATCAACGAAAACTAATTAAAATTCCATTAGTATTAACGACAGTATTCCTTACAATTCATATATGGATTTCAAAATACCAGTTTTTATGGAAAACGAATGAACTCATATCAGGCCCTGGTTGGCTAGATCATAATATAAATATACCACTTAGAAATATATCCTTTTTTTCTTTGCTGATTTTTACACTTTCATTAATTATTCAATCTGGTATTTATAAAAATAAACTAAGGTATATTACAATTATATTATCAATAATCCCCTTCCTTATTGAATTAACTATTTCACCATTTATTGACTGGATTTTTGTAAAGCCCCGACAATTAAGCCTAGAATCTAAATATATCTCAAAAAATATACAAGCTACAAGGAGAGCATTCAAGCTTGATTCAATTATAAATAAATCCATTTATCCCAAAGAGAAATTAACAAACAAAGATATAACAAATGGAGAGAAAACTATAAATAATATAAGCCTTTGGGATACCCAGCCATTACTAGATACCAATAGGCAACTTCAACAACTTAGGCTTTATTATACTTTCTCAAATGTAGCTGTAGATAGATATCAGCTTATAGGCAATCAAAATAAACTACAACAAGTGATGATATCAGCAAGAGAATTAGATCAGAGAAGTATCCCAGATAAATCAAGAACATGGATCAACAAACATTTTGTCTTTACACATGGATATGGCTTTACAGTTAGTCCTGTAAATGCTAAAAGCCTAGATGGTCTACCTCATTATTTTATTAGAGATTTAGGATCAATAAGCAAAATTGAGGGATTAAAATCACTAAATATCAATAGAGATGATATTGCCAATACATTTCCAATAGGTAAACCTGCTATATATTATGGTGCTATTAAATCTCAGTATGTTATTGCACCTTCAAAAATAAACGAATTGGATTACCCTGAAGGGGGTAAAAATATTTTTACTAACTATGAAGGAAGTGGAGGGATTCCTCTTAGAACTCTATTGCAAAGAATTTCTGCATCTATTTATTTAAACGAGCCTAGACTTATAACCACATCATCTCTTACAGATAAATCTAGACTTTTAATCCGAAGAGATGTAAAAAATAGAGTTAAGAAACTTGTTCCTTTTTTAGAGATACTTGGTGACCCTTATTTAATAAGTGTAAACATTAAAAATGAACGAGATTACGACAGTAAGCAAAAACAATATTGGATAGTTGAAGGTTTCACCTCCTCTCATACTTATCCATATTCATCATCTACTAACTCAAAAATAAATACTAGATATATAAGAAATTCTGTTAAAGCTGTAGTTGATGCTTACAATGGAAAGATTAAACTATATATAATTGAGCCCGAAGATCCAATTATAAAGGGGTGGAAAAATACTTTTCCAGGATTATTCGATGAAATTGAAGATATGCCTGATTCGATAACAAAACATATAAAAGTTCCAATGGAACTTTTTAAAATCCAAGCAAGTAAATTATTAAGATATCACGTAACAGATACTAAAACTTTTTATAGCGGTGATGATATTTGGCAAGTACCTAAAGAAATTTATGGGAAGGAGGAAGTTCCTGTAAAACCTTATAACATAATAGGTCAGTTAAATACAGGGGAGAATCCAGAGTTTCTTCTTCTACAACCTTTTAGCCCAATAGGTCGACCTAATTTATCTGCTTGGTTAGCAGCGAGAAATGATGGATCCAATTATGGAAAGCTTTTACTTTTAAGGTTTCCAAGTGAAACAAGTATCTTTGGTCCAGAACAGATCCAAGCTCTTATTAACCAAGACCCTGATATCAGTAAACAATTTAGTCTTTGGGACAGAGCAGGATCAGAAGTTATACAAGGAAATCTAATGGTTCTGCCTATTGGTGATGCTTTACTTTACGTTGAGCCTGTATATCTTAAAGCTAGTAATGGAGGCTTACCCACACTAACTAGAGTTGTAGTAAGCGATGGGCAAAGAATTGAAATGGGAGTCGACTTAAAGGGTGCAATACAAAAATTAAAATCTAGAAATTAGATATTTCAATCTAATGACTTGAAAAACTCTTTACTTCCCTGGGGATCAGGCTTCATTGTCTTTTCACCTGGTGTCCAGTTGGCAGGACAAACTTCATCTGGGTTTGATTGAACGTACTGAAATGCCTGTAAAACTCTTAGTGTCTCGTCGACGTTTCGCCCAACAGGCAAATTATTAATTGTTGAATGCATTATTACTCCATCTGGGTCAATAATAAATAAGCCTCTAAGTGCTACACCCTCATTATCATCTAAAACATTATAAGAAGTTGCTATTTCCTTTTTCAGGTCGGCTACAAGTGGATAATTGATATCACCAATACCGCCTTGGTTTCTAGGTGTTTGAATCCAAGCAAGATGGCTAAACTGGCTATCAACGGATACGCCGAGCACTTCAGTATTTTTACTAGAAAACTCGGAGTATTTGTCGCTAAAAGCTGTAATTTCAGTTGGACAAACAAAAGTGAAGTCCAATGGATAGAAGAAAAGCACTACATATTTTCCTCTGAATTGACTTAGTGAGATTTCCTTGAATTCCTGGTCAATTACTGCTGTAGCTTTGAAGTCAGGTGCCGCTTGGCCTACCTTTAAACACCCATTGTTTGTCATGAATACTTAGAAAATAATTTTTAACAAGTTTAAGATAGAAAGGGTTGAAAGAACCAACCTAATTATCAATTATAATTTAACATGAAGTACTAATATCTGGATACTTCAAATCTAGTCCCTAACAAGACTAGGATATCAAAACCTAACAGAATCAAGCTATGGCCTGGAAACTAGCAGTATTAAGAAAGTTTAGTACTACAAACCATTTTAGATTATTGAACCAGTTGAGGAACGAAATCAAAGCTTATCCATTAGTAAGAAGACAAAAAACGAAATATTCAAAATATATAGGTATAGAAAATAAAAGGGATATAAGAGAAAATCAATCTAATAAAGAGACAGAAACTGCCTCTAAGAAGGAAGTCTCGTTTAATAATTTTGAATCGATAAATAAAATAAAGCAGAATACATCTGGATTCGAAGAAAGTAATAAAGATAAAGATTCATCGAATTATAATGATAGTAATTCTATAAACGAACAAAAGAAAACATTTAAAGAGAGACTAGATAGTATCGATATGAGATAGAAAGATATTACTTGCCAAATATTCTAAACTTTCTATTAGTCTTATATATATATTTTATAATAATTAAGAGTAATGGAACAGATGCAATATATCTTTGGAAGGTGAATATGAATTGTTGAAATAAAAGACCTCTTTTAGCTGGGAAAATTGAAAAATGTGAAAGTGATCCTTTAATTACATTAGAATTTGGGAACCATTGACCGTAAGCGTTAATCAAAATATTATTGTCATAAGTTAATATTTTATCAAGGGATTTTTTACGATGTAATATCTTTGGCATTATATTCGTGTCAATAATATATGATTGGTTATTAATAAAAGCAACTGTTGCAAAATGACCCTTATTAGTGTTAGTCGTTAATTTTAGAGAAGCATAATTATAGCTAAAATCACTCAATATTGACTGAACTAGGATTGCCTGCTGACTACACATTGCATGCTTAGCTTTAGCTATATCATTAGGATCTAAAACATATAATAAATAGGATAATTTAGGTAACTTAGACTTTGATATTAAACACGGAAGCCAATTTACATAACAATTATATTTAAGTGAATTATGCTTATAATTTGAGGCTACTGTAATCCGAAGTAAATCTACAAAATCATTTGTTCGATTTTCCTTTGTTGATCGTTGTATATTATTTTTTATATAGGTTGAATATTTAGTGATTGAATTTAGTTGATAATCTGGATTAAATGGAATATGCTTATAACCTATAGGGGGTTCTTCGTTAAACCTACTTACAAGACCATATTTTTCCAAATAAAATGTTGTTGTATTAAGTACCTGAAGAAAGAATGAAATTAGAAGTAATTTCTTATAACTAAGGAACTTATTCATTAGGTATAATATTTTTTTTATATATAGCTAAAATAATCATATATATCAATTTATATTAACATCTTTTAATTATATAAAAGAAAAATATAAATGTACTATATAGAGTGTCTGTGGAGAGACTTGAACTCTCGACCTCAGCGTTATGAATGCTGTGCTCTAACCAGCTGAGCTACACAGACAACAATCATATCATAACAAACCATAGACAAATATTGCTATAATTCAATAATAATAATAAAAAGAGAGAATTCAATTTAGACGACTATGAACTATATATTATATAGAATGTAAATATTGATTAGTTTCTGCCTCCTTCCTTTAGCCTTTGTAAAACATAAAAACTAGCGATAGCAACTGCAGAAGATAGGTTTAAACTTCTTACACCATTATTACCATCCTTATCTGCTTGACCTTGCATGGGAATTTTTACCAAGTCGACACATAGATCTCTAACATAAGGTGGAAGTCCTATATCTTCTCTTCCAAAAAGTAATATATCATTGTTTGAGAATTGGTAATTTTGAAGAGATATATTGGCTGATTTAGAAAAACCGATAACCCTACCTTGATCAACATATTTACTATGGAAATCATTAAACTTGCTATATACACTTATATCAAGATATTTCCAATAATCAAGACCAGCTCTTATAAGGTATTTATCATGAAGACTAAATCCAAATGGTTCAATTAAGTCTAGTGGTAATTTAAAAGCGGCACATGTTCTTGCTATATTTCCTGTATTTTGTGGAATTCGTGGTTCAAAGAGTGCTACTCTTAGGTCATATGTCATAATATATTTAATAAATTTATATATCTTTTACTTGTATAGCAGATAAATCTATTGCCATTCCCTGAATAACTAAGATAACCTTATTACTAATATGTTGGATTTTTTGATTTAAAAGCCCGAGTCTTTCAACAAATTGTCTACCAGTTGATGATAGAGGAGTAAGCGACCAACCAACCTCCTCAGTAACAATGACTAATGTTCCAGAAAATAATACTAAAACTGAGATCAAATCATCACATATATTGTTCCAATCATCGATTTTCTTTTTAAGATTTACGGATACAAACCCACCTAGAGAATCGATAATTAATGTGTTTTTTCTATTAATTGAGTTAATAGTTGCAATTAATTCATCTGATGATTCATAAACAACCCATTCTCCTGGACGTCTAATTTTATGCTTATTAAGCCTATTAGTCCATTCTTTATCCCTCTCATTTATTAAACCAGTTGCTATATAAACAACTGGTTTTTGTAGTGAATCTGCGTATTTTTCGGCCCATAGACTCTTTCCACCTGATGAGGGACCTGTAACTAGTATCATTTTAGATCGATTCATGTATAGTTATAGAGCCTAAAAACTAATCTATAATTACTAGTATATTATAAAGGAATAACTGTAAATATAAAAGATAATCTCTAATAATCATAAAGTATTATAATAGAACGAAAGAATTCTAATTATGAGTCATCAGAATAGGCTGATTTTTATCATGGGATTTTCTTTATTAACATTATCGATAATAAATTATTTATTAGTCAACGAGATAACACCTGAGTTTGAGAGAGCACAAGTCATCTCAAGTATATCAGCTGTCCTAGTTATGTTAGTATCATTCCTTAGTAGTAAATTAAACAATATTGAACAAATTCAAGAAGAATGCTTAACAGGTGATGAAGAATTCTATATTTCTACTAAAACAACTGATTCACTAAAAAAAGAATTAGCGTGGGGTAGTCTAATGTTGTTGAAAAACACAAATGCTTGTACAATCTATATTTACTGGAAAGAAGAGGTGTTATTAAAGAGAGGTATTATAGGAAAAGGTAAATTTATCCCAGGAGAAGTAGCAAAGAGGGCTATAGAGACAAAGAAGTTAATATCACTCGTAAATACTAAGTTATATCCTGGAAGATATGAATTTGATCTTATAGTTGAAAATTTACCATCAATTTTGATCTATGCTCTGGGAGAAAGTGGATGGATAATAATCGGAGGAAAATACAAAAAATCATTTAATGATAAAGATGAAAGCTGGATTGAAGGATGGTCTCAGAAAATAAAAGAAATATTAGACTCAGATAATAATAAATAACTATTATTTAAATATAGTAGTGACTGGTCGTTCTTCATTTGATTTGAAAGTTATGATATTAGGAAGAATTATTGATCTTACGTCTTTTATATCAATATTATTTGATAAAAAACAGTTTGTCGATTTAGTTAATTGTTTATTATTATTTGTATAATTACAATCCTCTATAGAATAATCGCCCGAGTATATATTGCCATTAAGAACTGAACCTTTGAATTTATGGTTGAATGTATTATCCAAGTTGGATATATCCAGCGATACACTATTATCTAATTGTATTACACCTGTTGTTTCATTCCATAAACCATTATCTGCTGTAATTTGAATTTTATTATTGTCTTTGGATAATAGAAGACTTAGGTTTACATTTCCAGAGAACATTATATCCATAGATTTTATATTTAGACTTGACTTCTGGCTCCTTATTGACCCATGATCAAAAGTAATTGTACTGTAATTAGATATATAGAGAGTATTCTCTATAGGATTCCAGATCATCTCTTCACCTCTAATTTGTGTTTTATTATCTGTTAGCAATTCAATAAGGACATTATCATTTAGAATTATCTTACTACTTCCTTCAAAGAGACTTATTTTCCTTGATGTGGCTTTTATATTAGCTATATCATCATTATATATATGTAATATAGGTTTCACAGCTTTAGTTATTTGATTGATTTTATCATATTCAGCCTTTTTACTACTCAAATTCCAATGTGTTGAACCGTCTTCTCTATTAGTTTTAATAGTTATATTTTCAAGTTCATAATTCCTAAAATCGTTGTTAGTATTATTTATATTTTTGCACGAGAAAAGAGTTGAAGTTAGGAAAATTAATGTTATTAGAATTTTTTTATTAATCATTTTCCAGGCAATTCGTTAACTTCTAACTTACTAAAAATAGGTTCGGGCAACGGCAATTCCTTCTTGGGTGCTAATTTTCCCCATTTTAATTCTGAATGCCAATTTGGGATGGATGATAATTCATAATTTAATTGTTGAATCATTCTATTACTAAGTTTGGGTAAAATAGGTGTCAACAATACTCCAATAATACGGCATGTCTCCAATACATTATATATCTGTTCGCCTACATGGTAATATTCATCCTCTATTTTAATGTTTTTCCACGGTGCCTTATCATTTAAGTATAAATTAGCAAATTCAGCTAAATCTAAAACAATTTCACAGGATTTCTGAAAGTCAATACTATACAAACTTTTTATAAAGCTATCTACAGAATTTGTACATTTTAGTTTAAGGGAATCGTCGATAATATCATTAGGATCAAAATCTGGAACAGAATTATTAAACCACTTTCTTGACATAGATGATGTTCTATTAAGTAGATTTCCTATAGTGTTTGCCAGATCATTATTAACTAGATCGATAAAACGTTTTTGTTGAAAGTCTCCATCATCTCCAAACCTAATATCCTTTAGGAGATACCATCTAACAGAATCTTCTCCATAATTATCTATTAACTCATTAGGTTCTAAAATATTACCTAGAGATTTTCCCATTTTCTTACCCTCTCTAGTTAGAAAACCATGTCCAAATATTGATTTTGGTAGAGGCAAATCTGCCGAAATAAGCATTGCTGGCCAGTAAACAGCATGGAATCTAAGAATATCCTTACCTATAAAATGATAATCTGCTGGCCAGCCATTAATAGGTTCGCCATTAGTGGATTCATTAAGCACGCTAAGATAACCTAGTAGGGCATCAAACCAAACATAGAAAGTGTGGCCTGGCATATCTGGTACATAAATTCCCCAAGGGACATTTATCCGGGAAATTGAAAAGTCTTTTAATCCCCTTTCAACAAATTTTATTACCTCATTACGTCTTTTCTTAGGGTAAATAAATGAATCACTTTTCACAATCTCTTCAATTTC
>CETG01006885.1_pt1 | contig 12947 bp, 7 predicted proteins | sample 361471 | NCBI WGS metagenome assembly CETG01 (sample SAMEA2622696, study PRJEB7988) | marine metagenome | isolation source: saline water (ENVO:00002010), including | reverse complement strand
TTTTGCTTTGCGATCAAACCGGGTCCCCAGGCAATGAGTGAAGAACGTACCCCTCCCTCGTAGAGATGCGTCTTAAACCCACGGAAAGGCCCAGCTGAACCAGCTCCCTGCTCCGGGCCGTTATCTGAACAGATAAGAACCAGGGTGTTGTCGCGCAATTCTGGCCTCTGATTAATCAAGTTAAAGAGTTTACCCAATTGACTGTCCATTTCCTGTAATACCGAGTGATACAGACCGCGTTTCCCATCCGCCCATTTATCGACCGGTGGCCAGAAAGGGCTGTGCACATCATCAGGCCAAAGATTGATATAGAAAGGCTGCTTCGCCTTTACTGCCTTTTGAATAAAGGGAATAGCTTCATCAACAAAACCGCCAGTAATTTCCGAGCGTTGCATCCAGCGCACCCCTTGTCCCAGCCGCACGGCATCCCCCCAAATGCGCCCGGGCTTCCTTGGATCTTGCCCCGGCTTCAGTGTTAAAGGCAAAAGCTTCGGACCCATCCCTTCAAAATTGGTTAAGGAAGCATCAAATCCATACTCGGTAATGGCCGGAGCCTCAGACACGTCACGCTGCCCACCCATATGCCATTTACCGAAATGGCCTGTAGCATAACCGGCCTGTTTCAGAGATCGAGCCAACATTGGTGCCTTAGGATCCAACCATTGAGCCATTCCACGACGATCATTAATGGCACGGTGGGCGAGGTAGGAAGTGATGCGCCAGCGCTGGGGATAGTGCCCGGTAGAAATCGCCGTACGTGAAGGCGAGCAGATGGGTGAATTCACATAAAACTGCTCAAAGCGAATACCTTCTTTTGCCATCCTATCAATATGAGGTGTCCTTGCGTCCTTATTTCCAAAACAGGAAAAATCGCCCCAACCCATGTCATCAATAAAGACGAGCACTAAATTCGGCTGAGCCGCATATAGTGATGCATGCAGCAGTAGAGTAAGAATAACTAAATAAGGCTTCATTGACGGGTAAGAATAAATTTATTTGGGGGTCGCTTCGCCGTGAGGATAACGGTAATCGGCCTTGTCGTCAGTCGAAACCTTTTGAATCTTCCCACTTTTTAACGTGTAAAGATAAAGCGCCCCACCCGCCTGATATACAATGGCACTTTGGTCACGGGTCCAGCGCGGATAAGCAAACCAAACCGGTTTCCCTTCCTTGTTGGCGAATGGCCTAGGGTTTGTGATGGTGCGGGTCTTGGCGTCAAAATCAGCGACATACAAGATTCGGCCGGACACTTTCCGCTTGAACCCTCTTTGGTACTCAAAGCAAATTTTGGTCTCATCAACCGATAAACTCAGGCGATCAAGGTATCCTTGTTTTGCCAACTCACATTGAATTCGTTCAAAACGAGGCTCCCCTTTCTGTTTAGGAGTCATCAAATAATAGGCCCTACCCTGCTTGGGATGGGCGCAATTAACCAAGATACGGCCATCGACCAAGGCTGTATAAGCCCAGGTATGATGACGTTTGTCAGTGAGTGCTACTTCCTCCCCCGGCTTACCCCCCACCTTACCAGCCATGACATGATAACCACCACCTTTGGGATTCTTCCGGTTCCAGATGGGGGTATTGGATCCATCCCGCGTCCATGTCTGATTAAAATTTGTATGCTTGGCATCAGTGATTTGGTGAAAGCCAGTGCCATCGACATTAATTATGCAGATGGCCGTTTTCCATTTACTGACATCAGGGTCATTCTTAACTCGGCGAAAAAAAACCAGCATGTCGCCAGTCTTGGACCAGGAAGGCTTAAAATCAGAATAACCGGTCGTGAGAGGCTTGCCCTCCGGCGTGCCGAGAATATTCACATGAATTTCACCATTTTTATAATAAGAAGATCGGTGTCCGGTTTCATTTGAAGGAGTTGATTCAGCGGCAAAAAGTGAGCCGGCTAAGGCAAAAGCAAAAAGTATGGAGTTTACCATTTTTCCTATATCACAATAGAGTTCAATTTAAACTAAGGTTACAACTAACAATTTAATTTCAAGAACGAGTGTTTGACACTGTAATGTGTACGTCAAGCCAACGGCGAAAATGAGATAATAAAGTGAAAAGCCAACTGGCTTGTAACTTAAGACATAAATTATCGTCTTAGTAAAAAATAAGGATAAAGAGAGCATTTTCATTTACTCACTCCACGCTAGAAAATATATAAACCAACACCGTGCGTTACCTATTATTTACCGCAACTGCACTAAAACTGACTTCCCTTGCCTTAGCGCAACCTGCTCAAGGGCCTTTTCCGGGAGGACGTTTCTTACCACCGATCGACCCATTGATTCAAAAACTCGACGCCAACAGCGATGGTCAAATCTCAGCTGAAGAAATTGCACAAGCCCACGAAGCCCTTAAAGCACTTGATTTAAACAAAGACGGCCAGTTGACCTTCGAGGAATTGAGACCAAATTTTCCGGGAAGCAGACCCGGTTCCGGTGGACCGGGAGGAATGGGGCCGAATCGCACGGAACAAAAACTCACCGAAAAATTTGACCTAGATAAAAACGGATACCTGGACCCAACCGAACGTCAGGAAGCCCTAAAGGTAGTTCAGGCTGGTGGACGTCCTGGAGGACCTCCGGGAAGGCGACCCAGAGGAGGCCAATCCCTAGAAGGCAAACCGGGACCGAAGGTTTCCCCTGAAGGCGTGAAGAATTACCCCGAGGCAGAACTTTATGACCCATCTGTATTACGCACAGTCTTCATCGATTTTGACACGGAAACCTGGGAGGAGGATATGGCCAGGTTCAAGTACACCGATGTCGAAATGCCAGCAACTGTCACTGTTGATGGCAAAAAGTATCCAATGGTGGGAGTTAAATTTCGTGGGCAGTCTTCCTTTGGGCATGTTCCCTCAGGATCAAAGCGTTCCCTGAATCTCTCAATGGACTTTATCAATCGCGATCAACGCCTCTACGGCTTCAAGACTATCAACCTATTAAACTGCAATGGCGATGCTTCCTTTCTAAGCAGCATTTTATATTCGCATCTGGCCGCTGACTATCTACCGGCGCCCAAGGCAAACATCATGAAAGTGATTATCAATGGTGAAAGCTGGGGCGTTTACTGCAATGTTCAACAATTCAACAAGGATTTCTTAAAGGAATTTTACGGCACCACGGCCGGGGCACGATGGAAAGTTTCCGGTAGTCCTCAGGCAGATGGAGGGCTTCGTTATTTGGGTGAGAACATAGATCCTTATCGTCAACGATTTGAAATCAAGTCAAAGGACAGAGAAGATTCTTGGAAAGCCCTGATTAATCTCTGCAAAGTACTCAACGAAACGCCAATCAAGGATTTGCCCAAAGCCATCGAACCACTCCTAAACGTGGACCAGGTTTTACGGTTTCTGGCTATTGATGTTGCGGTGGTTAATAGTGACGGTTACTGGGTCCGTGCCAGTGACTATAGTATCTACCTTGATACCGCCGGAATGTTCCACATTATCCCACACGATATGAATGAAGCTTTTCGGAGTGGAGGCCCTCCGGGAGGCGGACCTCCCAGGGGTGGATTTGGACGAGCAGGCGGCCCTCGAGGCGGACGGGGACATGGAGGGCCTACTCTTGATCCCTTGGTTGGAATAGAAAATGAAAGGATGCCTCTGCGTAGCAAACTCCTAGCAGTTCCAAAATACCGCCAACGTTATCTCCAATACATTCGCAGCCTTGCAGAAAAAGGTCTCACCTACAAAAATCTCTCACCGGTGATCGCCCACTACCGTAAGTTAATTGGCGAAGAGATAAAAAACGACACCCGCAAAAGAACTCCGTATGAGAGCTTTACTCAGGCCACCTCCCCACTTCAGGAAAACGGAGTAGCCCCCCCGGGGAGTCTCAATGACTTTATCGGCCAGCGGCATGATTTCCTGATGGCCCACGCAGAAATTAAAGATCTTGATGTAATTGATTTTGAAAAACCGATTCCCCCCCGAAAAACCCACTTAAAGAGAAACACAGAGATTACCGTAGCAATCAGCGAATTTCTCGCCTCCAACCAACGAACCAACAAGGATCCTCAAGGACAATTTGAAGACTGGATTGAGTTATTCAACCACGGGAATACCGATATCGAACTATCGGGCATGTACTTGAGTGATGACAATGATAATCCGTTCAAATGGAAAATCCCAACCGGAACAATAATTAAAGCGAGAGATTATCTAATCATCTGGGCCGATGAAGATGAAGGCGATGAAGGGCTACACGCAAACTTCAAGCTATCCAAAGGCGGCGAAATAATTTCCCTTATCAAAGATAACACCATTGTGGATCAAATCGAGTTTGGTCCTCAGGCATCAGAAGTTTCCAGTGGTCGACTTACCGGACATACAGGAAAATTGGAAAATTTAAGTCCGACCCCTGGTGCCTCCAACCGAACCTACAAATAACTTCTCAAGTGTTTGTGTCACTATTCTCATTTAAGTGACAAACTCTCGGTTTTTAGAATAAACTATTTACCGCACGTAACTTTTACGTAAGTTTAGCCGCAAGTTAGTAAAGTTAACTAGAAAAATGACGAAACCCATCCTCCATTTACTGTTTGCAGTTCTCATTACAATTGGTTTCACCAACCAAGTGTCAGCCGCAGAAAAGAACCTCAAAGCCAATAACCCTTCCGTAGAAAAAGGGTGGCTAGAGGGAGTAATGGACTCCTTTACCTCCCCGGAGGCCACCGATAGCTCTGTGTGGGTCATGCTGGTGTACCTTATCATGGGAGGATTGCTGGCTCTTTACATCCGATTTCTCTATCGACACTGCAACACATCGGTTTCGAATGCAGATTCAGTAGCACGAATCTTTCCTTTACTTACCATGGTAACGGTTGGAGTCATCGCAGTTGTAAAATCTTCGCTAGCACTTTCACTAGGACTGGTTGGTGCCCTTTCAATCGTCCGCTTTCGTGCTGCGATCAAAGACCCTGAAGAATTGGTCTATCTTTTTCTCTGCATTGGAATTGGCCTGGCTCTGGGGGCGGAACAACCTCTGTTGGCAATCGCTATTGTGGGAATATCAACCGTGTTTGTTTTAGGAATCCACTTCACCACCAGAAAGAGCCGGCAACAGAATCTACTCTTAACCATCACTGGCGATGCCAACAAACATTTCGGAGATGATGACTCAGGAGTCATGAATGTGATTGAGCAACTGGTTGGCCGCTACACCTTGCAACGGTATGATTTGGAGGGAACCAGAGGACAAGTCCGTATCGTTATCAACCAAAAGGGAGGGCAAGAAACAGCTCAATTAATTGAAAAATTGCGCAAGCAACTGCCGGAGTGCGAGTTCTCATATGTCAATCTTGAGTCCACACTTTAGACCCCAAACGTGTTGATGGTTCCTAATCAGAAAATTATTTCCGGTGCGTTTAATCTGGTGGGAGAAGATACAACCCGAAAGGATTTAGCCGTTCGTAGGGAAACAAAATACCTACTGCCTCATGCAGACATAGGCAAACTCCGTAGTCTACTTAAGGGAAATACCAAACGCATCATCCACAACAAACCAGTATCAACAGTCCGTAGTATTTATTTTGATGATACATTACTATCAGATTGCCAAGCCAACTTAGATGGCGTTAGCCACCGCAAGAAAGCCCGCTTGCGTTGGTATGATTCCCTTAAGCCTGAGAAAGTTCTTTTTTTTGAGATTAAGTGGCGAAACAACCGCGTCACAGGCAAACACCGTCTGGAACTACGCTCTCAGCAAAACCTGAGTAATCTCAGCTACTCACAAATCTATGACGGATTGATCGATATACTGCCCCCGCAACATATAGCGGACTTACTCAAACGCAGTGACCCGGTAGTCATTGTGGAATATCACCGCGAACATTTCATCTCAGCCGATGGCCTCCTTAGAGTCACCTTGGATTATAATCTCAAATTTTATGACCAGACCGGCAAACAATCCATCTCCACATCGTTCCCATTCCTGATGCATGATTTTTTGGTAATGGAAGTGAAAGGACCTGAGGAAACTCTTCAAGAAGTGAAGCAATTACTTCATCCTTTTGCCCCACGCATGGGACCCTGCTCAAAGTATGTTCATGGCTGCTGCCAACTGGGATTGGTGTCACCGAAAATATACCACTAGCCAAAAAACGACATGTCATCAGCTAATCCAATGAAATATAAACCAAATTCTCCCCGACTCCTACGCAGTCTGGGGGATGGTGTATACTTCCTGTTCCCTCTAATTCTAGTGTCAGGTCTCTGTCTATTAGGAGTTTATGCTCTAGATAAACAAGCAGAGATTGAGGATCAGGCCGAGTTAAACCTCTTCCCGACAAACAGGGTGCTGGAGGTGGAAATCACCTTGGAAGAGAATGACTGGGATACTATCCGTAATCAATCGCGCAATCTATTTGAGGCACTGGAAACCAAGCGGAAAGATGGCCCAATTAAAGGACCTTACACTTGGGTGACAGCCAAAGTGAAGATAGATGGAAAAGAATTCACCGAGGTCGGCATACGTAAAAAAGGTTTTGTCGGATCACAAAACAAAAGCCGGCCATCACTTAAGATTAAGCTCAACCATATTGACGAGCAGGCCCAAATAAGCGGCCTGAATATGCTTACCTTTAATAACAACCAGCAAGACATCAGCCTAATGAGTCAAGCGATGGGTTACGCCCTATACAACGTGGCCGGCTCACCAGCTCCCCGTTGCGGTTATGCGCGAATTACCGTTAACGGCAAAAACCTGGGCGTTTACTCACATGTAGAATCCTTACGAGAGCCGTTACTTAAACGAGAATTCGGGGATGACCGGGGAACTTTATATGAAGGAACGGTGGTGGACTTTTTTAAAGGATGGGATAAAGCCTTTGAAAAGAAAATCGGCAAAGACCGAATAGGGCGGGAAAAGATTAATGAACTCATTGAGGTCCTTGAACAGGATGACTTGGACGATGTTGAACAGGAAATTGGGAAATTAGTAGATCTTGATTCCTTCTATACCTTCTGGGCGGTCGAAGGATTAATCGGGTTCTGGGACGGGTATACGGCCAATTACAATAACTTTTTCGTATACCTTAATCCACGAACTGAAAAATTTCATTTCCTACCCTGGGGACTGGACTGCGGCTTTGAAAAATACAGTCAACTTCCTGGCGTTAGCAAACGCGCCCCACTTTCAGTTAAAACCAAAGGACGAGTAGCTTATCGACTTTATCAGGTTGAATCCTGCCGAAAGCGTTATGAAGAAACCCTCAGAAAAATTCTTACCGATCATTGGAATGAAGATAAATTAATAGCTGAAACAGACCGCCGCTTTGCCATGCTTAAACCGTATCTGGGTCGAGAGCAGGCACGTAAATTCCAAATTAAAGGAATACAGGACTTTATTCGCAACCGACGAAGTGACCTCACTAGAGAAATTGCCAGTGGCATGCCTATTTGGGCAGCTAAACCGGAACCTCCGATCACCTTTCCGAGTTTTTTGAAAATTTTTACGCCAAAGGATCAGAAAGGCAAAGAAGATGTCTGGATCGCATCAAAAAACGGCGACATAAATAGACTAAAGGAATTGACTGGTTTAGAAACCTACGTGAATGGCCAAAATATCTTTAGTGGAATCACTCCCATCTCGATGGCAGCCCTCAATGGAAAAACTGAAGCTGTTGCTTTCCTTCTAAGCAAAGGCGCAAAAATCAACGGAAAGAGTCGCGATGGGGGAACCGCTTTGCATGGTGCTGCGTTTCTTGGACATGCAGAAACAGTAAACCTTCTAATAAATAAGGGAGCCGACCTAAACATTCGCAATAATAAAGGTGAAACCCCCTTGGACAACTCCTCAGGTGAATGGAGCGATGGCCTGCAAGGTATCGTAGAGTTGGTCGCAGGGTTTTTGAAGATAGAAGTAAATTTGGAAGAGGTTAAATCAGGCCGCCCTAAAGTTGCAGCAATCCTCCGGAAGTACGGAGGAAAACCGGGAGCATTAATTGCAAGACAAACAATAGCTAAAAATGACAATGAAGAAAAAGATATTTGGACGGCCGCCAAAAAAGGTAATCTTGACGCAGTAAAGTCATTTCTAGAAAAGGGAATAAAGGTTAACAGCCTTGATCCAAGTGGCGTTACCCCACTTTCAATGGCCGCACTAACTGGAGAAATGGAAACTGCAAAGTTTCTAATTAGCAAAGGGGCTGATGTAAATGTACAACATAAAGATGGAGCCACCCCCTTACACTTCGCAGCATTCTTCGGAGAAACTGGGATTGTAGAACTTCTTTTGGAGAATAATGCCGATATAAACACTCAAAACCACAAAGGGCAGACACCGTTAGATAACACTTCTGAGGATTGGAGCAAGGTTCAGTTTGCGATCGGATTGGTCGCCGCGTTTTTCAAGGTTGATGTGAATATGGAGGCTGCCAAGGCAGGACGAATGGAAACCATTAAAATCTTGCGTGAACGTGGCGGTAAACCTGGTTCAGAGTTGAAATAGCACTACCAAAAACAAATTTCACACGCACTAAGAATCACCACACTCAAACCGATCCATTACCCAAATAACTCTAGCATTGGTTGCCAATGGTTCATCACGTCAACCGAGCATTTATCTTTAAGAATAGAGATCACAGTCAACGAACCGGTTTTACCTCTTTTTCCCAATTCAGTAGGAGTTTTTTTAACCTCGCAACTTGGTCAGGCCGTACAGAACTTAGATCATTTTTTTCACCGAGATCTTTTGAAAGATCAAAAAGCCATTCCTGAGTTTGACTCTCAGTTTTACGCACTAATTTCATATCCCCATCCCGAACAGCTGTCCACGTACGCTCCCCTCGTTTCCCTCGCCAAAAAAGGGTGCGAGGAAAATTCGGCTTTCTTTTGGATATATGGCTAACAAGATCAAACCCATCCAGTTGCATGGCTGGTACTTTGGCTTGGGTGAGATTAATAAGAGAACGGGTTAAATCAAAGGTCATGCAAACCTGATCACTAACATAGCCGGGGCGAATCTTACCCGGCCAGCGCATGATTAAAGGAATGCGAATCCCCCCCTCCATTGTTGTACTTTTAGCTCCGCTAAATGATCCCATGTTAGCAGCGCCAGAGAAGCCACCATTATCGGAAACGAAAATAACCAGCGTGTTATCGGTCAATTCGTGTTTATCCAATACTGTGAGTAATCTACCCACTTCACTATCTAAATCCTCCAACATAGCAACATAAGTATCAGCATCAGGTTTCATCCAATTAGTCTTGTTTATCTCCTTTTTAGCATCATTTGGACCCTGAAAAGGAAAGTGAGGACACTCATGTGAAACAAAAAGGAAGAAGGGTTTATCTTTATTACGTTCAATAAAACTAATCGAGGAATCGGTAATAAGATGGGTCATATAACCCTCAGCATGCACAGGTAACCGACCACGATAGAGCACGTGTAATTCACTAGTCTCCCGATGATTAAAGTAATGCACGTTACCTCCCATATAACCGAAGAAATCATCCCAACCATGTTCCATCGGGTTAAACTGTGGTTCATAACCCAAATGCCACTTTCCAAAAACACCACTCACATACCCCGCTAGCTTCAGAGCAGAAGGGATGACTACCTGATTGGCCGGCAAACCCAACTGCCGTTGACTCGCCAGCCGAATTGCTTCGTCATACCGGCCCACATTACCCGTCCCGATTGCACATTCCAATCCCCCTGCCCTCTGGGGATAACGACCCGTTAAAAAAGCAGTACGAGTAGGACTACATTCAGTACCGTTGGAATAATGCTGGGTAAAACGCACCCCTTGCTTTGCCAACTTATCTATCACCGGTGTCTTAGCTCGTGGATGCCCATAACAACCAAGGTCTCCGTAACCCATGTCATCGGCGAGAATGAAAACAATGTTGGGTTTATCAGCCGCTTGAACGGAAAATGCGACCACTGTTATAATAGTAATTAGTATTTTCATTTTGCTTCCAGTTCCTTAAGCGTAAGCTTGCCATCCTTGTTCAAGTCACGGCGACTGAAGTTTTTGTTTAGGGCAGGCACGTTGCGACCTTTCGGATTGCCAATGAATTCCTTGAGAGTGATAGCTCCATCCTTATCCTTATCCCGCCGGCGCAGGAATTGCTCGGGGCTTGGTCGATGGGATCCCGGCTTTTTTACGGGAGGAGTCCAGGCCGGGTTATAGTTGGGATTGGATTTGGGATAGAGGGCACCGGTTTGCTTTATAAAACCATCGATGAGAGCCTGCAGTTCCTTCACTTTTTTGGGCATTTTGCCAGCAAGGTTACTGACTTCCCCGATATCTCCCTTTAAGTCGTAAAGTTCGACCAGCTCGGGGTGCTGCGCGCTTCGCTCGAAGCGCCGAATCAACTTGTAGTTCCCTTGACGCACGGAAACGCCCGCCCTTTGGTGAGGATACCAAGTAAAGTAGGCATTGCGCTTTATCGATCCCTTTCCTTCGAGAACTGGCAGAATGGATTCACCGTCAATCAGATGACCCTTGGGTTTTGAAAGATTCAGAGCATCGAGTATTGTGGGATACAAGTCGATCGCCGCAACCACTGTATCACTGGTTGACCCAGATGCGATCCGGCCGGGCCAACGGACCATCAGGGGCACGCGCTGCCCTCCCTCATAGATGCGAGCTTTGCCTTCACGTAGTGGAGCATTGTTGGTAGGCGGTTCAGGGCCAGCCCACTTTTTCCAATCCTCAAGCTGAGGGTATTTTGGGTGGCCGGGTTTGATCTTGGCAATCTTACGGTCATCGACGGCATTACTGTGAACGTTACCCCCGTTATCCGAATAGAAGATAAAAAAGGTGTTCTTGGTCAAGTCTAGCTCATCGAGCTTTGCCATTATCCGGCCGAGGCTCTGATCGATACTCTTAAGCATGGAAGCCATGATGGGATTGCGCTGCTCGCCTCGCGGATCCGTCTTCTTGGCAAACTCCTTGGTGTATTCCTGCTTATGGCCCCATGGTCCGTGGACTCCATAGTGCCATAGATTTAGATAGAATGGCTTATCCCTGTTTGCCTCAATAAATGCTATGGATTCATCGGTTAAACGATCAGTAATGTATTCACCCTTTGGACCATCGGTGATGGTACCCCCAGGGCTCTGGGGACTGGGCTCGGCATTCAACTTGACTCCATAAGGAGAGAAGTATTTCCCACGCGGTGGACCCGGACTGGGCTGAGCATGAAAGGCAACTTGGAAACCGTGCTTTTCTGGCCAGTGTTTACGAGCCAAACCGAGGTGCCATTTTCCGAAGTGACCTGTGGAATAACCAGCCTTAGCAAGCACCTCAGGTAGGGTGATCAAAGCAGGATCGAGATAGTTCTTACTAGAAGCATAGAGGAAAGGTTTGTTGGGAGGTGCTCCCTTAGGGTAAGGAGAGTGATCAGCGGGTCGGGCGGGCTGGTGGCCGCTGGCGGTGGTAATTCCGTGCCGGGATGGATACTGACCGCTAAGAATCGAAGCGCGAGTAGGTGAGCAGAGTGGATGGGCGTAAGCGTCAGTGAAGAGCATCGACTGCTTGGCAAATTTGTCCATATTCGGCGTCTCGTAATACTTCGATCCGTAAGGAGTGCTATCCATCCAACCCATGTCATCAACAAGGAAGAGGACAATGTTGGGCTTGTCTGCTGCTTGAATGGAAAGCCCGATCAGGGCGACTAATATCGGTAGCGTTTTCATTTGATAGAAAGAGTAGGTTTATAAGCTTCCTCTCCTTTAACCCCGGGGCGAGGAACAAGTGTGCGAGGATTCTGCACCAAGCCTACCGGCCGGGAATTTATGGCCAAATCCTTTTGGAAATCATCTAAATAGCCCCGTAGCTTTTTAACAATCTTCGGATTGGCATGGGCAATGTTGTTTTTTTCAGCCAAGTCGTTATTCAAGTTATAAAGCTGGCCTTTCACAAAAAGCTTCCAATCGCCCGAACGAACTGCAGCCAAACGGCCACCCTGCTGGTAAAAGAAGCGATCATGGGGCGTTTTGGCGCCCGACTTCCCTAAAATAATGGGGGCAATATCCTTACCGTCAATCACCCGGTTCGTCGGCATTTTTGCACCAGCAAGTGTGGCAAAAGTCGGGAGTAAATCCATTGCGGTAGTCAGCTCATTGGAGACCGTTCCCGCTGGAACAGTCCCGGGCCACCAGACAACTGTTGGTTCTCTTTGGCCGCCTTCAAAAGCCGTTCCTTTACGACCACGCAAAGGGCCGGCAGATAGTCCTCCAGCCGGACCGTTATCAGAGGTAAATAACACCAGAGTATTTTTCTCCAAACCTTCTTCACGCAACGTCTTTAGAATTTGCCCCACACTCCAGTCTACTTCTTCAACCTGTGCCTGTTCAACGGTTTTGGCTTCGGCCATAAACTGTGGCGAAGCTTTCCGCGGGCTATGCACAAAGGCGTGGGGAAGGTAAACAAAGAAGGGCTTCTTTTTATTCTTACGAATAAACTGGGTGGCAGCATCAGTAAACTTTTTGCAGAGAGTCGCCTGACCATCCATGTCCTTAATAAGCTCAACTACCTTAGTATTGTGCAAGACCGGTAAATCGGGGCACTTGAAACGTTTCAAGGCGGGCCACATATCGTTGGAATAAGGGATCCCATAGTACGTATCAAAACCTTGTGCGGTAGGCAGAAACTCAGGCTGATCACCCAGATGCCATTTACCAAAACAACCAGTAGTATAACCCACGGATTTTAGAGTTTCAGCAATCGTAATTTCCTTTGGATTCAATCCATGATGATCACCAGGAAAAAGAACTATATGACCTGAACCTCTTTGTAATCCAACACGTTGGGGATAGCATCCGGTCATGAGTGCCGCCCGCGAAGGCGTACAGACAGGTGAGGCAACATAAAATGAAGTTAGCTTACGACCTTCCTTCGCCATCCGATCCAGATGCGGGGTGCGATTAATCTTTGAACCAAAGGGCCCAATATCTCCATAGCCCATATCATCAATGAAAATG
>CETG01004311.1_pt1 | contig 12958 bp, 15 predicted proteins | sample 361471 | NCBI WGS metagenome assembly CETG01 (sample SAMEA2622696, study PRJEB7988) | marine metagenome | isolation source: saline water (ENVO:00002010), including | reverse complement strand
GTATTGACTTTTTATTTTTACAGGTCGACTGACCATGAAAGGGAAACAACACAAAGAGTATTTTAATTTGTGAACTAATTATTTAATTTTTCTTGTAAAAGTTCTCCAATTTCAGAGCATCCAACTTGTTTCTCTATCCCACTACTCATTAAATCAGGAGTTCTATATCCATCATTTAAAAGTTCGTTGATTGAGGTTTCTAAATAATTTCCAGCATCTTGTTGATTAAAAGCAATTTTCAGCATCATTGCAGCGGATAAAAGCATAGCTATTGGATTCGCTAAATTTTTTCCTGCGATGTCTGGAGCAGAACCATGAACAGGTTCAAATACGCCTGGACCGTTTTTAGTCAATGAGGCTGATGGAAGCATTCCAATTGAGCCTGTAAGCATAGCTGCAATGTCACTGAGAATATCTCCAAATAAATTACTGGTAAGAATTACGTCAAATTGGCTTGGATTTCTTACTAGTTGCATTGCTGCATTGTCTACATATTGATGAGTTAGTTTTATTTCTTGGAATTTTTTAGATACCGATATTGTTTCTTCTCTCCATAACTGACTCACATCTAGAACATTAGCTTTATCTACAGAGCAAACTTTTTGATTTCTTTGTTCTGCTAATTTAAAAGCAATCTCTGCTATTCGTTTAATTTCTTCGGAAGTATATGCCATGGTATTAAAGGCTCTCTCACCTTTTTCTGTTCTTATTCTTCCTTTTGGTTCTCCAAAGTAAATACCACTAGTTAACTCTCTAACTACAATCAAATCAACTTCGCTAACAAACTGTTCCTTAAGACTGCTTGCATTTGTTAATGATGGAAGTATTTTTACAGGTCTTAAATTTGCAAAAAGATCTAATGAAGATCTTAGATTTAGTAAACCGGTTTCGGGTCTTTTATCTCTAGACAATTCGTCATATTTGGGGTCCCCTATGGCTGCTAGCAAAACAGCATCAGAGTTTTTACATTCTTGAAGTGTTTTGTCTGGTAAAGGAATACCCTCTTTATCAATAGCCGACCCCCCGAAGGGCATCTCTGAAAACTTAAGTTCAAAACCAAATTTTTTCGAGACAAGTTTAAGCATTTTTGTTGTAACGGCAGTTATTTCTGGCCCAATCCCGTCTCCTGGTAAAACTGTTATCTTGTAAGATTTCATTTTTCTCTAAATTAATGGAATACTTACCTGGGAATTTTACGCTCAAGTTCTCGAATAGTTTTTACAAGCTCAGGTAATTTTTTGAAATTAGCAGAGCACCTTAACCAAAGTTTATTTGGCATTGAAGGGAATCCACTAACAATCTTACCTGCCTGGACATTGGATATGATTCCTGTTTTTGAACTCGCTATTACTCCATCCCCTACTTCTACTTTATTTGATATACCAACTTGTCCAGCAAGAATAACTGAATTACCAATCTGAACCCCCCCAGCAATACCTACTTGAGCTGCAATTGCACAACCTTTTCCTGTTCTCACACCATGACCAATTTGGACTAGGTTATCAATTTTTGTATCTTCTCCAATGATGGTCTCTCCAACAGAGGGTCTATCAATAGTTGATCCGCTGCCAATTTCAACTTTATTTTTTAGGACCACATTTCCTACTTGAGGCATTTTTTTCCATCCATTGTTTGTTGGAACAAAGCCAAATCCCTCTCCTCCTATTACTGCATTAGCGTTAATTACACATTCGTCTCCAAGCCTTGAACCAGAATGAATAACACTATTTGCATGAATAATATTTTTCAACCCAATAAGCACATTTTTATAGATAACAACCCCAGCATGAACAATTGTTCCATCTTCAATTTTTGAATTCTCTCCAATATAAACATTTGCTCCTATTGATACGCCTTTCCCAATTACCACATTATTACCAATCACTGCAGATTCATGAATACCTTCTGCCTCTATCTCAGAAGGATAAAGAAACTCTAATACTTCGGCAAAGGCAATCTTTGGGTCTTTAAGTACTACCCAATCAAATGATAATTGCCTTGCTATTTTAATAATATCGCTATCATTTGAAGGCAATAATAAAACAGATGCGTTTGTTGTTTTAAGGAGATTTCTAAACTTTTGTGGACTATTCTTATCAAGAAAACTAATTTCGTTTGTTTTTGCTTTATCTAATGAAGCAGCAGCAAGAATATTAGGATCAGTTGCTATTTTAATTTCAGTTACACCAGATTGGCCTTGCTGAAGTTTTTTGACAAGTTCACTAAAAAGCATGATTTAGATTTATACGTGAATGGAATTAGGATTCTTGTTTGATCTATTCATAAGTAAGAACAAGGACATCTCTATGTATAACAAGAGGAGATCCTGTTGATGATGATTTTGAATTAATTCCTATCTTTATAGCATCGCTGCTCATAGAGCAAATTCCTTTAGCAATTTCTTTCCCTTTAGTGTCAATTACTTTTACAGGTTGATTAGAAATAAAATTCCCTCTGACTTTCTTCACACCCACTAGTAGTAATGAGGCTCCTTTATTTTTGATCGCATCACTTGCACCTTCATCTAAATGAAGCTCACCTAAGGGTTTTATTGCGTGAGATAACCAACTCTTTCTATTTCCTATAGGTTTTGGGTTGGGGTGAAAAATAGTTCCTATTTTTTTACCATCTAATAATTCTCCTAAAATTTCTGGGTTTCTACCATCTGCTAATTGAACTTTAATTCCGCTCTCTGTAGCGATTTTTGCAGCTATTAGTTTAGTTTTTATTCCTCCTGTACCCCAAGTGGTTTGATGACTAATTAATCCAAATTGATTTAATTCATGAGTATTAACAATATCTTTGATAGGTTTTGCCTCATTGTCTTTTTTTGGATCAGAGGAGTAAAGATGATCAATATCTGTTAGTAAGATTAGTTGATCAGCAGAGATAGCTGTTGCTACTAAGGCAGATAAAGTATCATTATCTCCATATTTTAGTTCCTCATCTGAAACTATATCATTTTCATTTACTATTGGAATGACGTCCCATTCAATCAATCTTTTTAAGGTTTGTGAGGCAGAATTATAACTATTTCTTGAACCTAATTCTGATCTGGTTAGTAAAACTTGTGCAACATTATATCCAAATCTATCCATTGCCTTCTGATATAGATACATTAAATGAACTTGGCCAATTGCTGCAGAAGCCTGTAAAGATATAATTTCTTTAGGCCTCTCATTAAAATTCATTTTTTGACTTCCTAAACCAACAGCCCCGCTAGAAACCAATATAATTTTATCCCCTTTCTTTTGTGCCTTTGATATATATGAACAAAAATTATTTATAATTTCAAATGTTGTATGTTTATAGCTACCTCTAAGAATGCTTGTGCCAATTTTTATTACCCATATTTTCATAAAAAAACTCCAGTTATAAATCTAGCTAAGTACCTTTCTAGCGATTGAAATTTATTATTTTCAATTTTGTTTCCATAATAATCTACTGAATCTACCAATATTGTATACATTTCTAATCTATTGCCTACAAGAATATCTGTGAAAATCCTATCACCAATTATTGCGACCTGATTAGGAGAATGAGGTATTTTATCTAGAATTTTTATCAATTTTCTTTTGCGAGGTTTCCCGCCTAAGTGTGTAAACTCTAAATCTAATTCCTCAGCAATCAATCTTATTCGAATTTTTGATGGGTTATTGCTAAATAGGTATATATAAAAAAAATTCTTTGAGTTATTAATCCAATTTTTTATTTCTTTTGAGAGGTTTGGCTTGTTTCCAGCTATTAGAGTGCCATCTACATCAAGTATTAATGCTTTTATATCTTTCGATAATAAATCTTTTATCGAAATCTTTGATATTATGTTGTTTACTTCCCATTGTGGTTTAAGTAATGTTTTTATATTTATTCTGATAACCCTCTCTCCTCAAGTTCAGCCTCAATTCCTGATTGAATCCTGTCAAACTCTTCCCCTTCAACGAGTTTTACTTCACCATCCTCTAGCTTTCCAACAATAAAAAATGGATCAAGCGGTATATATAAACCATATTCGTTATTATCAACTCTGAAATTCACAAGAAGTTCGTACGTCTCAGATTCATCATCAATATCCTCTTCTTCAATTTCCTCTGGCTCAGGTTCATCCAATTCTCCTGAAACTGTAAGGGTTATGGCTGAACGAACAAGTCTAAGCTCATGTTCTTGAAGAACAACATCAGCTACTTCTAATATTGGCTCATTCTTTTCAATAGTCTCAATTAGCTTAGGATCTTGATTATCAATTAATTGAAATAAAGATACGGGTGTATCTACTGGAGTTAATAGAGCATATTCATTTCCCTCTAAAGGTACTACCTGTTCAAGAAAACATAAGAGATCTGAACCTAGATAATCTTTTACTAAAAGTGTAGGAACTTCGTCGTTTTTATTAGTTGTTGACATAGGGGAATTTTTATTTAGCAGTACCTGGTTTTATTTTGCTTATGCTTTTATATCATATTCAGAATTTAATTTGAGTCATCCAGATTGGGCCCCTCAATAAGCCATTGTTGTAAAAGTATAGCGGCAGCTGCACTGTCAATCCTCCCTGTTCTGTCATTTTTTAAAGAGAATTTTTCTTGAGCTTCAATTGTTGTGCACTGTTCATTTATAAAAACTATTGGTAGTTTCAAGCATTTTGCTAATTTAATTCCATATTTTCTACATCGAATTGATTGATTTGTTTCTTTTCCGTTTTCATCAAGGGGATTGCCAATCACTAATCCTTCAACTTTTCTATTTGTACAGATTTTGTGAAATTTCATAAGATCATCTTCAAATTTCATCCTGAAAATAGCTGGAAGATGAGTTATTGATATACCAAGTGGGTCGCAACCAGCTATACCTATCCTCTTATTTCCAATATCAAGACTCAAGACTGAACAGGGTTTTGGTTGAATCATTGGATTTTCCTACTTTGGCAAGTAGAGGGAAATTCAGGTTGTTGTTGTAAATTTCCAACCAGATTAGTAAGCAGTTCAGAATCTATTGACTTTAACTTATGTCCATTTTGTCTTTTCCATACAGTCCTGCCAAGAAGAACCCTTTCCTCCTTTATGATCCAATCAGTTTTATTCAATAGTTCATTCAGTTTATTGTCTTCACTTGTGGTTTCTATATAAAAATTCTTTTTACCGAGCTTTATATTATTAATACGTTTAGGTATTAATAGTTCTAGCCTCTCGTCCCAAGCTAGACCTCTAACCAACTCTAAAGACACATCATATTGAGGGCAAATGGATGGAATTAATCCCGCAAGAACATTATTTTTTTTGCAATTAATAACACCAGTTAATGAATTTCTTTTTTCATAAATATCATACCAATGTCTATCAAAAATCGAACGAAGATTGATTGATTCTCTGGCTTGTTCAAGTCTCCATATTTTTTGAGTATTTTCTTCATTAAGCCTTTCCCATGTATGGGTTTCATTATTTTCTTTATTCTGAGTTTTTGATATATTTTCTTTCGTCCAATATTTGATTATCCTTAGAGGCTGAAAACCAGATTGCCTTATTATTGATAAGTTTTGAATATCATTTGTGTTAATAGAAAATATGAAACTTTGAGTCTTTATTTCGCTTTCATAAAGCACTTTCTGTAATAAACTTTGTAATAGATTATAGCGACTATGAGATATTGACTCACCTACAAAATATGGTTCTGATATTGACCAGCAAGTACCTCTTCGGTTAATTGGTGTTGCTATTATGTAAGCAATTATCTTGTTATTTTCTAATGCTACGAAACAGGTTGAGTTCCGCCTAGGCATAATATTTGTAAGGTTAGATTCTAAGGATGAAAACCATTTTTTATATAATAATATTTGAAATGTTCCTAGATATCTATTGTTATTACTTTCCCTCAGCATTGATAAATGCTTGAGACTAAGAGGCTCAATTAATAAATCTGCTAATGAAGCTTCAAATTTTACCATTACTATATTTTATTATATTTCTAACGTTCATGTGATTCTTTGCTGGTTTTATCTGATCTGATTAGTACTAGCGGTGTATGTTGGTTAGCATTTCCTGCAGGATTTAAAATTAAAGCTCTTTTAATTAATTCAATATTATTTGATTCATTCGTTGATAAGATTTTAACTCTACCTAAATCATTTACATCCACAACAGCGATATTAATTCCAAGTTCTTTGGAAGCCTTTTTGCAAAAAGCTTTAGAACCTTGGGGGCCTAAAACTATATTTTTATCATATGGAGGAGTGGTTCCTGTTATGTCATCAATTAATCTTGCTTGTTCCCCTGCTAACCGATAAAAAATACCCTTGATACCTAAAAGTTTTAAAATTGCACCTATTAACCAGGAAATTAATATTCGTGTAGGACCATAAATATTTATAAGTGTTTGCATTCCACAAGCACTTGCTAGGCTACTAGTTGGATGAAATCCTTTGCATATTAATTTTGATAATGGACTTACATTTAAAGATCTAAAGTCTATATATCTTCCTTGCATGATAGCAAGAGGTGTTTCACCAATAGTAAGTATATCCGTTGATTGGCAGTCTCTAGGAATGTAGTTTTTTAGTACATCAATGGGGTCATCTAATGATCCAAGTATATGAGTTTTTATTGGGATAATTAAATCTTTATCTAATGGTTTCTTTTTTGATCTTCTTAAATAATTCGGGAGAACAAAACCATCAAATTTTGAGAAAAAACCAAATGGCCCATAGTTTACCCATTCAATATCAATCCATAAACATTCGAGATTGTTTTTTATTAAGTTCTCAATTTCAAATTCAATTTCAATTTGTACTTTTGTAGACTTTTTCCCTTTTACAATATATGCAGTCCAATAGTCATTTTCTTGTTCTATTTCATCAGGATGAAATAGTTTGATTTTTGTTTTTAGATTTATAATATCACTATTCGAAATACCAATCAATTTAGGTATTACTTTGAAAGATGGAATCATAACCTCCATCTTTTTATTTGTATTTATTATCTCAACTAATGCAATATATTTATGCTTCGAATCTGAAATATTTGTTTTAAAATCTCTCGGTTTTAGAACTAGTGGTGATTTCCTTTTTGATCTATGATCTAATTCAAGAAATACAGAAAATGTTAGGAGAAGAAGGATGATAAATATCATTTAGAGTTAAATAATTAAAAGAGTTATATATTAAATTAATTTTTATATATTCATTCTACGTTCCTCTAGGTCTTGTATAACCATCTTTAGAAGGTTCACTATTATATTCATTAAAGCTTTTAATCGTTATATCAAATTCAGGTTTGTTTAAGCCTGTCGCTTCACTTATTGACTCATTAATCTCATTAATAGATACTTGTCCTTCTTTGTCTAGCATGACTTTGCCTTTGCCATCAATAATTACCACTTGGGGGATGTTCCCATGCCAATAAAAACCAGGATCACTTTCAGTCTTCTTGTCATCATTATCTATTTCATCTATAGAAAGAGGTATTAGATCAACTGCTGAGCTCCATAGTAATTTGATTCCTGATACAACAGGGGCATATTGTTTACTTGTAGAACTATCGTCTAAATAGAAAACTAAAACACTTGTCCTTTCATTCTTTAATGATTCAGATAACGTACTTGGTGGTGGCACTAGTGAGCCATTACCAGCATAGATTGGGAATATATTGCCATCATAACTATTGGTGTCTCTCGCGGAATATGCTGGGTTGATGGAAAGAATGAAAAATATAAGTATTGATGAGAATATTTTTAATAAATTCAAAGTAGAATAGTAATTTTTTTTATTCTAAAGACATAGCGCTAATCTAGCTATGTTTTTTAATAAATATATTATCCTTTGGACAGGGTTTTACCCATACCTTGTGCGATACCTTTTCCTATTAATCCTATAGATCTTCCAACTACTTTTGTAAGGATTAATACTAATAAATCTCCTACGTATTGAACTATCGCTTGTACTTGTGGTGCCAAAGCATCCCTTAATTCTACAAGAAAAGCTATTTGTCTTTGGAGCCAATCTAGTTTTCTTAATTCATCATCTCTTGGCTCTAAAATTATAACTTTTTGTATTTCATTGTCTTTAACAGAATAATATAGTCTTTTGCTTTCATATAACCTTATAGGTTTTTTAAAAATATTTTGTAACTGGTTTTTTGAATTTATATGGTTTCTTCTTCTTTCTAGCTCTCTTGTAGAAAGCAACTCATTATTTAAAAAATATTTACGTAATTCAGGCCATTCAGAACATGAGGATATTATTTCTTCACTAATTAATTCGGCTGTCCTGAAAAGCCAATTTAGAATTAGCATTTCTAATTGTAAAAGTGCCCTGGGGTCTTCAATTGATAAATATTGCCCATCTATCAGAAGTGGTTTGTTATGTAAAATTGGATCTAATATTAAGTCAATTGAAGGAAGCTCATCATCTATTATTCCAAGCTCAGAATTATTAACAAGAAAGTCTGAGATATTTACATCTTGACCATTTTTATGAAGGCGATCATATGAGTCGATGAAGTTTCTTAATGTGTTAGCACGTAACTCTGGTGTAAAGGCTTTGAGACTGTATTCCTTTTCTTTTTCTTTATCCTTTAATGAATTAAGTTTGTTTATAACAATTGAGAATTCACTCAGAAGGGTTTTAAATAAATAAAGCCTTTTGATATGATTTAGTGAAAACAGGGCAGCTAGTTCTTCAGTAGAGTTAGTAAGACTGTCTTGAAGCCTATCATTTACTCGTGTATAAATCACTTTCCAAATTTCTTCAGTAGAGGAATTTTTTATTGTTATGTCAGTACTATAGTTATCTATTATCTTTAAGTTGTTTTTCTTTGTATTTTCAGTTGGTGTATCTATAAGTATCTCGATAGGTCCCCATAGCCAAAGAAGTAATTTCTTGGCAGTCAAAAGTTCTCTTTTTCTACCTATTAATATCAGAAGGTAAATAGTGTTTATAGATTTTCTTTCTAAAATATATTCTATGGTATTAAGATCCTTATTTATTTGGGACAACCCACTCGTCAATAACCAATACCCCAAGCCGTATGAATTACCAAGCGAGTTTAAATTTTTATTTGGATCATTCTTGAGTTTGAAAACTCTACCACCACCAATTAAAATGTATATTGTTTCTTCCAAAAGTTCTATAGTTGGATCTTGAATAACACCTTCAATTCCAAAAGTCATTAAATCTGAAGATGATATTTTGATACTTTTTGGAATTACAAATAAAATAGGGGATTGATTCCATCTTTGTTTAAGCCTTATTGTTTCTAGTTTAATTGAGTTTGAAAGTTCTATATCTTCAAGACAAAATAGAATTAATTCAGGAAAACCCTTTAAATCTTTTGTATCTAGGATTATTTCTAAGTTGTTATTTTTTGACGTTAGCTGCAAAGCTAATGACTCTCCTAGCAGAGAAGGTGCTATCAATAAAATTTGTTTTGTCCTTTCTTCTTGCAATTTGAACTTATGAGACTATTAATTTAAAGATAACTTGATTTACAAATACTTCCAGCCCTAATCAATAAATTCATATTTCTAATCAAATTTTAATAAAATGCTAGACAACAAACACATCTTTATCAGGAAAAGAGTCTTGAATTCTTAGCTTCTCAAGTGTTAATAGAGCTTCTTTTAAATCTATTGAACCTTCGTATAAGGCTCTCCCAACAATAATTGCTTTTATACCTTCATTCTCAAAACTAGCTAATGAAATTAAATCTGAAATTGTACCTATTCCACCTGATGCAATTACTGGGTTAAAACTAGTTTCAGCAATTTCTCTCAATGCTTGAATATTTGGTCCTTTAAGTGTGCCATCAGTTGATATGTCAGTTGATATTATCGCAGCTAATTCAAGATCATTAAGTTCTTTGGCTAATTCTATCGAGGTTATTTCACTTTGTTTTAACCAACCTCGAGTAGCGACCATTCCATCTTTCGCATCAATGCCTACTGCAATTCTTTTTGGATATTCTTGAGAAAGAATTTTAACTAATTCTGGTTTCTCTATCGCAATTGTCCCTAAAATGATTCTGTCTATGCCTATGTCAAATAATTCTTTTGCACGATCTACGTTTCTAATTCCACCTCCGAGCTGTATTGGAATTGAAATAGATTTCTTTATTTCTTTGATTGCTTGATCATTTATAGGTTCACCTGTCTTTGCTCCATCCAGGTCTACAAGATGTAGTCGTTTTGCTCCTTGACTTTCCCAGATTTGAGCTTGTTTTACAGGATCACTATTGAACTTTGTTACCTCATTGTAATTACCTTGATTTAGTCGAACACATTTTCCATTCAGTAGATCTATTGCAGGTATGATTTCCATCAAAAAAAATTATTATTACTATTCATCTAACATCATTTATGTAGCTGTAGGAGTCTCTCTATAGGCTTTAATATATCTTTTTTAATAAAGGATCTTGAAAGTTCTTTTTTTCGGTGGAACAAGGTTTGTAGGAAAAGCTCTTGTCTCAAGATTACTATCAAAGGGGCATGAAATATTTGTTTTTACGCGCGGTAATTTACCGGTGCCAAATAACGTAACTCATCTAAAGGGAGACAGGTCAAAAGATGAAGACCTGAAAAAAATATCTGGACATTCATTTGATCTTATTGTTGATAGCTCTGGGCGGAAACTAGAAGACACTCAGAGACTTCTTAAATTTTCGGGTCTTCCAAGTTTTAGATTTATCTATATAAGTTCTGCAGGTGTATATGACAACACACAATTATTCCCAGTTGGAGAAGATTGTCCAATAGATATTGAAAGCCGTCATATAGGTAAGGCAAAAACAGAGTCTTGGTTGAAAGATGAGGGTATTAATTTTACTAGTTTTCGTCCAACTTATATTTATGGACCAGGCAACTATAACCCTATTGAAAAATGGTTTTTTGATCGGATAACTAATGACCGATCTATTCCAGTTCCTCTTGATGGTCAAGCTATTACACAATTAGGACATGTTTCTGATTTGGCGGAGGCTATTTCAAGATCTATTGAAACTGATAAAGCGATAAATCAAATTTACAATTGTTCTGGAAGCAAAGCAGTAACTTTTAGAGGGTTAATAGAGACTTCAATTTTAGCGACTGGTAATAAAATTTCAGATTTTCATTTACGTTCTTTTGATCCATCAAGACTTGATCCTAAGGCTAGAAAGCTATTCCCTTTGAGGTTAACTAATTTCTTTACTGACACTTCTAAAATAAAAAAAGATTTATCCTGGGAGCCAAAATTTGATTTATTAAATGGTTTGATTGACAGTTATCAGAATGATTATCTATTGGCTAACAATTCACAAATTGATTTTAGTTCTGATGAGTTTCTTTTTTATTGATTACATATTTTATAGCGGAGCTTAAAGTAAGCAATAAACAAATCCAGAATGATATAAGTCCTATTTTATTTATTATATAAATAGTAAAAACGCTTCCCCAATTATCTGGCCAAAGTAATAGTATTATACTGAGAAATTGCAATGTAGTTTTATACTTACCTTGCATAGATGCTGGACTACCTGAGCTTTTATCAGAGCGCCAGATTGTTATTAAAAATTCTCGAGATATTATTAACCAGACAGCCCATAGCGGCACTAAATTTTCATGCACCAACCAAATCATTGGTCCTATTAGAAGGATCTTATCTGCTAAAGGATCTAATTTGGCACCAAAAACTGACTCATGATGATGTTTACGTGCAAAATATCCATCAAGAAAATCAGTAAGACCACCTATTAATAATAGTAAAATAGAAATCTCATTTTTACCATTTTGTAGCGCGATAACAATTGGTAATCCAAGTATAATCCTAGAAACTGTAAGTCCATTTATAATTGTTTGCAAAGTAATTAATCTTCTTGATTTGATAATTTTTTTCATTTTATTTTAGACATAATTTAGAGATTTATTAAAAACCCTTAATTATGTAGAATATATAACTAATTATATTATACTAAGTTCTTATTTAGTTAAACCATGACAACCTTCCTTATTCTTATGTTTTTCTTATCTTTGGGATTAATGGCATTTATCGTTAAAAAATTAGATCAAGAATAATTCTATTATTTCGATCATTTTAACTATTCTATAGAATGGAACATTCTTTCTATAAGTTGTCTTCAGGATCAGATGTATTAAATTCTTTTAATGAATTGAAGATGAATCCTAATTCAACTTCTTTTTTAATAAGTGAAGTTGGTAATCTTTCGCATGTTTCATTTAAATGTTCTTTAAATGAAGAGCCTATTATTCTTGAAAAAATTTGGAAATAATTACTTTGAGTGGCTATTTAAGGTCTAAAGAGTCTCATCTTCATATCAGTGTATCTGATGAAAACTGCAATGTTTTTTGGGAGTCATCTTCTCGCTGGGACAACAGTTTTAAAATCATTAGATATCTTGCTTGGCGTGATTCCTGATATTAGTCAGCATTCTTTATACAATAAAATCAATACTTATGCAAATGTTGATATATATGTTCTTCCTGATTGTCCTTAGTCAAGGAGGCTCTTGAAGTTCTGGATTTATATAATATTAAGTATAATTATTATTTGATTACTAGTGATAATGAGTTTCAAATGATTAGAAATAGAACTTTTATTAATACTTTTCCTCAGATAGTTATAAAATAAATTTATTGGTGGTTATTCTGAATTTCCAGATCTATCAATCAATGGTAGTTTAATTAAACTTGACACTTAGGTTATTAATATCTAGCTTTTATGAGGAATTTCATTTTCTACTTTTAAATCAATATTTAAAACTTGATTTCAAATAAATCTGTTAGAGATTTTTCATACTATTAGATTTTCTATATAAACTAAAATTCATGTTTTTTTATGCTCATATTTATAGATATATGATTTACTTTTATTAGATTTATTATTAATAATAAATCTATAATTATGGATAATCTTTTGGCTATTAAGCCTTTATGTCATGATGATATTGATTTTGTTACTGAAATATCTAGAAAAGAGGGTTTT
>CETG01042534.1_pt1 | contig 12961 bp, 17 predicted proteins | sample 361471 | NCBI WGS metagenome assembly CETG01 (sample SAMEA2622696, study PRJEB7988) | marine metagenome | isolation source: saline water (ENVO:00002010), including | reverse complement strand
TTTTTTTTATGGACTTTACAGAAGATATCTTAAATGAAGCTCTTAGAGAAAAACCTCTAGGTGAAACAGATAATTTTTTATGGTTTATTACAATTATAGTAATTCTAGCTTTAAAAAAAGATAACAAAATTGAAAATTGCTTCCCTGAGAAAGAGGATATTGAAATAAGTTTAGATAAAGTAAGGACGAAAAAAATATTGTGAATTAAATAAAAAGAAATTAATTCTTTACTATTCATAATTTTAATAGGTAGTAAATTTTATTACGATGTCAAAAATATGAGTAACAAGGATAAGCTAATGAAATAAGCCAATTTAACTAATTCGATATAATGTTTTATTCTTTTATAAATTCTTATTAAATTTATATCAATTATGAAATGGCCACCTCCAAAATGTTGGACATCACCAGAAACTAAAAATGGTAATAGACATTTTCAGGTTAAAACTTATGGTGGAAAGGGAGATAAAAGGTGGGTTGAATTATTCCCGACAAAAGATAAAAAAAGTTTATTTAGAATTAGTTTTAATGAATTAAGTAAGAAATGGACTAGTAGTTGGATTTCTCTACCAAAAGATATTAATTGAAATTTTTTTGCAATTTAGAATATTAATTAGTCTTGAGAATTTATTAATTTTTCTCTAAAAAACATAAATGCTCCAAAGGAAAATGCTAACGATATTAAAAATGTTGCTGGAAAATACAAACCCCAAAATTTCATCTTTAGTCTTTTGCCCTCTGTAAAATAAAAAATAAAAATAGCTATTAAAAGTACGGCTGTATCTGCTGAAACGAAACCTGAGGTTGGAGTAGCCCAAGCTCCATCAAAGAAATTTAAACCAATTTCTAAAGGCGAACCACTGATGAGACCCTCTTTGACTTGGTTGGCAAACTTAACAATGAAATAAAATGGCCAAACTAGACCTGCAAAACTTGTTAAAGCGTAAAGAGTTAGTCTTAAGTTAGCCATAAATAGTACATTAAATAAATTATTTTATAGCAATAAAACAATTTGTTTTGTTGTAAAAAATAATTCAAATTTTTGATCATTAATAAAATATTTTAATATTTTTTGTTTAATATGGGTTTATATTAATAAAAGAATTTCTACCTTTTATATTTACTAATAAAATAAGCAATGAAAAGTAAAGATAAAAATTCAGAATATTTTGATAAAATTGAATATAAAGATGTCCTAAAAGAAGAAATTAGAAACTTCCTCGAACTTGAATCAAAAAATGAGGAAAAATTTTTTGAGGGAAAAAATAAATATAGTAAATTTAAAAGAACCCCTTTGGAAATAATTAATAGATTACTTTTTTTTCTATTCATAGGAAGTTTTCTTTTCTCTTTTGTTTCTGTCTATATTGAGAATAAAACTTGGTTCGTTTTATATGTAATTAGTGCTTTTTCTTGTATCTTTTATACTCCAAATAGAAAAGCTTTAAAGGAACTTATCGCTGCTTGGCCAAATGTTGAGGATTTAATTAAAGGAAGGAGCTTATGGAGAAAAAAATGAATTATATAAATATCTTAAAGAAAAAATTACTCAATTTTATGGTCCCCTATATCGAAGGAAAAAAAAATAAAAAGAAGAAATGAACTTTGGTTTAATAATATTAGTAATCTTAGGCGAAGTTACTTTTCTTTTATTGTTTATAAGTATATTTAAATTTTTTAATAGATCAGAAAGTAGGCAACCATCACTTCCAAAAAAAACTATAAAAGACTTAAAGTTTTAATAATTTAATAAACATTTTGTTAAATGAGATGAAAACTCTCAGGTCTAATTATTATTCGCTAGAAATAAATTAATATTAAAAAAAATGAACCCTAATAATCAAGACTTACTTCCTATATCTAATCCACTGAATAGTTTTTTTATCCAAAAAAAGTATCACAATGTAGATCAAAAATTCAAACAACTTATTGACTTGGTGGAAAATCTTCCTAGAACCAAGAAAATTCAAAGTAATAAAAACTATTGGAAAGGTGTTTGTAGATCTCGTTTCTTTAGATTTCCAGATGATTTAGAGATATTTAAGAAAAATTTAAGAAATTCAACTAATAATTCAGAGGGTTACATTCAGATAAGATCAGCTGCTAGATGGGGGCAATCTGATCTTGGGGTAAATAAAAGGAGAGTAAGCTTTTTAATAAATGAGCTAAACTAAATAATTAAAGTAAAAGAATACTTAAAAATTAATTTTTAGCTATATTGAAGAAAATATATTTTTTATTATTATTTTTAAAAATAATTATTTAATTTTAATAGCTAACACTATTATTACAAGCTGTTTATTTATATTATTAGAAAACATTTTTAGACTTATAAGATTTTTAATTATTTATTTTGAACTCAATTATTTTTGGGTCATTTTTTCAAATTTCTACCATCTTATCGTTCTATTTTTTGTTCTAAGTTGGTTTTATTTATCTTATTTCTTTATCTCCTTTGTAAAGAAAATAAGATTAGGATAAATAATATTCTTATTCATTTAGAATTTTTATAATTAAGCAATACTATAAAGATCATTGAAGTTATTGTATTTACCACTATTAAATTTTTAAATTTATGCTTTAATCCTTATGTAGAGTTAGATGATTATGGTAAAAATTATTCTATTAGCAATTATTGTAACTTTAGTATATTCGCAGCCAGATCTAAGGCTTACAGTGGCTGATTGGTTAAGAGCTGCAGCTGATTTTTTAGTTGAATCTGTTCAAGTAAAATAGTATTCGCAAAAATTTTCCATTCCTAATTTTTTTCTCCTCTTACAAAAATTAGTGAGACCACACAAATTACACTTATTGCAGGACCAGGAGATAAATTGAATATCATTGAGATTGTAAATCCAAGAATTGAGATCAAAATACCAAATATCGATGATCGGATCATTGCAATTCTAAGGCTAGTAGCTTTAGTTACTCCTAATAAGGTAGGAGTAGATAGTAATGCAATTACAAGAATTACTCCTACAGCAGACATTGAGCTTACAATGACTAATGCTGTTGTGAAACTAAGAGCTAAATTTAATAGTGAAACATTTATTCCACTTGCGGACGCTCCTTCTGGGTCTAGTCCAACATAGATTATTTTTTCATAACCAAAGGTTATTAAACAAGTAAACATTAAAAAGGCAATTAAGGTTCTAACCAAATCCCCAAAGTTAGCGGTTAATAAATCACCAAATAGAACTGCCTCTAAGTCAATCCTAATTCCTAATAAAGGGATAATTAGAACACCAAGGCCAAGCATTCCAGCAAGTATTGTATTCATTACAGCTTCATAATTTTCACTTTTTTTATTAGTTAAACTTTCTGCCACTACAGCCCCAATAAGGCCACTTATAACTCCACCAATAGACGGATGAATTCCTAAAGAGAGTGCTAGAGCTAATCCTGGTAAAACACAGTGAGAAATAAGATTTACTTGAAGTAATCTTTTATGAGTTATTAATACAGTACCCATAGCAGGACACAAAATTCCTGAGAAGATTGTTATTAAAAGTGGCAATAACCACCAAATTGAATTAATAAAAGACATTATTCAAATGATTAGGTATGATCTGGACTAAAGGAATTAAAAATAACTTTATGAAGGGAATTAAATTTGCAATCACAAAAAGGCAAGATCATCTTCTTGAAGAACTTCAAAAGTGTGAGGATGAATTGAGTGGTCAGGAAATTCATAGACTATTGGTTAATGGAAATAAAGCCATGGGATTGACTACTGTTTATAGAAATCTTCAGGTTTTGATTAAGCATGGTTTGATACGTTCTAGACATCTTCCCACTGGAGAGGTTTTGTATACCCCTGTTGATAGAGATATCCACCATCTAACATGCGTTCAATGTGGAGAAACATCTCGCCTTGAAGGATGCCCAGTAAAAGGAATTCAAGCACCTCAGAAAAACCAAAAGAAATTTCAGTTCCTATTTCATACTCTCGAGTTCTTTGGAGTTTGCCAAGACTGTAACCGAGAAGAATCTTGACTCTTTTAAAAAATTCAATCACAATCACAAAGATTCTTTTCTTTTAAACAACAGATATCAGCAAGCTTATTTTGAATCTCTTTAGGGGTTCCTGTAGCCAAAATTGTTTTATCAAGAACTACGACTTTGTCATAAGCATTTAATGATGAGCCCCAATCGTGACTACTAATAAAAACAGACATACCTGCATCAGCTATTTGGCGAATAATCTTTAAAAATTCTTCTCTTGCGGGTGGGTCTAGTGCAGAACATGGTTCATCGAGTAGAAATATTTTTGATGAAGACATCAATGTTTTTGCTAATAGAGCTCTTTGTTGTTGTCCTCCTGATAAGGAATCAAGTCTTCTTTTTGCAAGATTTGAAATTCCAACTCTCTGCATAGCGGCCTCGATTTCACAACATTTATTTATCCAATTTTTTGGATTCGAAATCAATTCCTTTATTTGAAAGGCAGATTTTTTTTTTAACTTTGAAGATTTTATTTTTCCTAGAGAAACTAATTTTTCAACAGTTATAGGAAATTTCCAATTCATTGAACTTCTCTGAGGCATCAATGCAATATTATTTCTTACCTTTAATAAAGATTTTCCATCAATTGTTATTTCACCCTTATCCGGTTGACTTTGACCTTGCATTAATCTAAGTAATGTTGACTTTCCTGCTCCGTTTGGTCCTACTAAAGCAGTTAAAGTTCCAGGTTCTATTGCTACAGAAACTTTCTTGATAGCAGGCTGAGCTTTTTTAGAATATGAGTAAGTTAAGTTTTTTGCTAAAAGGGTTGCCATTTTATGAAATTTCTTTAAAAAGATTAATTATCCTAACCATAACAATTTGCAGAAAATTAATCTTAATTTCATAACAATAGAAAAGAAAACTTGATATTTAAAATGGAAATGATTATCATTTTAGGATACTTAATTTAATATTTTATGCCAATTTTCTCAAAGATTTTATTGGAAGGAAAAATTTTTAAAAATAGATCAGTTTTAAAGAATTCTTTTTTTGCAGGAACTTTATTACTTTCTACGTTTGGAAATGTTGCAATGGCTAAAGATAAAAAATATTTAGCAGTTGAACCTTTAGCTTGCGATGTCGTAAAAGCCATAGCTTTGCCAACAGATCAAGTTAATTGTTTGGTAGAGAGGAACAAGGATGTTCATGATTTGAAAATTACTCCAAGGCAAATTCAACTTCTAAATAAAGCTGATAAAGTATTCACCCTTGGTAAGGAGATGACACCAGCTATGAGAAATTGGGAAGATAAATCTCAAACAGTTGTAATAGGTGTTAGTGCAATTGATGTTGAGAATCTATCAAGTGATGATTCATTTGAATGGGCAGGAGTGTTTGATCTTATTGCGGGTAATTATACTTGGTCTTTTGCCAAAGTTGATGGAGAGTATGCCGATCCTGCAATGAAAATGGTAATTCTTGAATCTAATAGTATTAAAGCTTCTGAAGATTATGCTTCGGAATTATTAAATTCAAATAAATCTATAAAGAAAAAGAATAATGGGGTTCTTGTACCAAATAATAAAGCATACACTTTAAAATTCGATCAGAAGAAAGATATAACCGTTTTTAATCTAGAGATAAAAAAAGATGGTAAATATGCATTCTTTACCGAGCATATGCCCTTTGAATTTGAAGCTGATGAGCATTTTCTTAAAGATTTTGCAAGAGTGGATATTGAACCAATAGCTCAAGAACCATCTATTGGTAGTCATGATGATCATGCTGGCCATGAAGATCATGGAGCTGAATCTTTTGAATGGGCTGGTACGTTTGATCTCTCAAAGGGGAATTACAAGTGGTCATTTGCCAAAGTCAATGGTGAATATGCAGATCCTGCAATGAAAATGGTAATATTGCGGTCTGGAGATATTGAGAAATCAGAGGAAATTGCTTCAAATTTATTAGATTCTGATCAATCTATTAATAAGTTCAATAATGATATTCTTATTGCAAGTAATAATGCGTATTCATTAAATTTCGATCAAAAGAAGGATAAAACAATTTTTAATTTAGAGATTAAAAAAAGTGGAAAATATACATTTTTTACTGAACACATGCCTTTTGAGTTTGAGACAGATGAACATTTCCTTAAAGATTTAGCAAGTGTTGATGTTGAGCCAATAGCTCAAATGCCTGATTCAGGAGATGGGCATCATCATCACCACCATGGACATGGATCATTGGATCCTCATGTATGGCATGATCCATCAAATATAGTAAAAATGTCTTCTTTAATCGCAGATAACCTTAAGAAGGACATTTCAGTTTTCAATAGGAAAGATAGAAAATTATTAAACGATAGGACTGAGTCTGTTAATTCTATTTTAGAAAGCCTTAAGGATTGGGCAAATAAACAAGTTGCCACTGTCCCTGAATCAAATAGGATTATTGTTTCAAAACATAAGGCTATGGATTACTTTGGAGCTGCATATGGATTTGAAACTTTAAGTTTGTTGGATACTTTAGGAGATTCTTCTAGTTTAAGGCCTGAGACTATTAGTTTAGTTTTAAATGAATTAGAAGAAAATAATGTAAAAGCAATTATTCCTGAACAGAAGCCTGCCTCAAAATTAATAAGAAATATTAGTAGGCAAAGCTCTATCCCATTAGCGAGAAAACAAATTTTTGTTGATGGATTGATGCTTAAAGGAAATACAATATCAGTAGCGGTTCACAACACTTGTACGATAGTTAATTCTTTGGGCGGAAAATGTGATAAAAAATCAGGTGCTAAATTAGAAAATAAGTGGAATATGTTGATCAACTGGTTTTAGAAATGAAATGGTTTTCATTTTTAGTTTTTAGCTATTATATTAAAACTAATATATAAATTTCAAAACCATTTCATTCTTTATGGATAATAATAAAGTTCCCGTAACAATTCTTACGGGCTTTCTTGGTTCTGGCAAAACTACATTGCTGAACAGAATATTAGGTGAAGAACATGGCAAAAAAATAGCTGTAATTGAAAATGAATATGGAGAGGTTGGAATTGATCAAGGTCTTGTTATTGATGCTGATGAAGAAGTCTTTGAGATGTCAAACGGATGTATATGTTGCACTGTTCGTGGCGATTTGATTAGAGTTCTTGGAAATCTAATGAAAAGAAGAGATAAGTTTGATTATGTTTTAGTCGAGACAACTGGATTAGCTGATCCTGGCCCAGTTGCCCAGACATTTTTTATGGATGAGGAAATAAGCTCGGAATTTACATTAGATGGAATTGTTACTCTGGTAGATGCTGCTCATATTGAACAACAACTTGGTAGAAGTAATGAAAGTTCTGAGCAAGTTGCTTTTGCGGATGTAATAGTCCTAAATAAAACTGATTTAGTTTCAGATGATTCTCTAAATAATCTTGAATCAAGGCTTAAAGATATGAATCGGATGACTCGTATCATACGCGCTGAGCAAGCAAATGTTCCAATTGAAAAAGTTTTGAATTTAAGTGCTTTTGATCTTGATGAAGTACTTAAGAGAAGACCAAGTTTTTTAGAACCTGAATATCCTTTTGAATGGACTGGTGTAGCAACCCTAAGTCCAGGCAAGTATGAAATAACTATGGAAGAAGGTCCTGATCCAGAAATGTCATTAGTGGCACTATTAGATCAGGGCGACTCAGAAGAAGAATTAAAACTTGGTGCAGAATCTTGTGTTAGATATTTTGCAGAAAAGTCTGAAGAGTTATTACCAGGGAATAATATTCCTTTCTCAAAACATATTAATCTTATATTAAATAAAAAAGGTTCAAAGAATTTTTATTTAGAATTAAAAGACTCATCTAAGGTTGGCCTTTTTACTCAACATACAGCAGAGGAATTTGACTTAAGACTGGCGCGTGTGAATGAAGAAAATAACAAGGAATATATTCCTTTTGAAGCTGAAAGAATATGGGTCGCGGAACATGAGCATGATGATGAAGTTAGTTCTATTGCTATTGAAAGAGAGGGTGATGTAGATCCTGAAAAATTAAATACTTGGATGGGTAAACTACTTGCCGAAAAAGGTGTTGATATTTTTAGAACAAAAGGATTCATAAGTTATTCAGGTAATCCCAAAAGAATTGTTTTTCAAGGTGTACATATGTTATTTACAGCTCAACCTGATAAGGAATGGGGCAATGAGCCTAGAAGAAATCAACTCGTTTTTATTGGTAGAAATCTTGACGAAGATCAAATGCAAAATGATTTTGATAAATGCCTAATATAGAGCCATTTGCCCCAAGAGGAATGTTGCATGATGGCTGGTCAGCCCAGGTAAATGACTATGCAATTGTTTGTGGATGGTCTATGAGTGGAAAAATATTTAATGTTGGAGATGCTTCTGGAGATATTCATGCTTTTAATGGTATTAAAGGAGAACCGCTTTGGGTGAATAAGAGTGCTCATAAAGGGGGCTTATTAGGGATGTCTATTAATCAAGATGGGAATATCTTGGCATCTTCTGGGCAAGATGGTTTTGTTCGTTATTGGAACACTGAGGATGGCAAAGAAATAAATAAAATACATTTAGGGAAAGGGTGGGTTGAGCACCTGAAATGGTCCCCCGATGGTAAACATCTTGCTATAGCATTCTCAAGGGATGTTTATGTATTTAATTCTTTGGGAGATGAAATATGGCATTCTGAAAAGCATCCCAGTACAGTAAGTGCTCTGGCTTGGGTAAATAATAATGAATTGGCTACTTCTTGTTATGGACAAGTAGCATTTTTTGATATTGAAAATAATAAAGTAAATCAAAGGCTTGAATGGCAGGGTTCTTTAGTCTCGATGGTAATTAGTCCTAGTGGCGATATTGTCGCTTGCGGAAGTCAAGATAATTCAGTTCACTTTTGGCGACTTACAACAGGACATGATGCAGAGATGACTGGTTATCCAAGCAAGCCAAGTAATCTTTCTTTTGATCAAAGTGGAACTTTACTTGCTACTGGGGGCAGTGAAAGAGTGACAGTTTGGAGCTTTGAGGGCAACGGGCCTGAAGGCTCAATTCCCGGAGAATTAGGTCACCATACAGAACCGGTAACAAGCTTATCTTTCTCGCATAAAGGAAAGCTTATCGCTTCTGGATCAAGGGATGGTTCCGTAGTAGTAAGTTTTTTGCAATCAAATGGCCATGGAAATCCAGTAGGAGCTGCATTCGCAGGAGATTATGTTTCTAAAATTGCCTGGAAACCTGATGATTGTGCATTAGCGGCAGTTTGTTCTAAAGGTTCCATTCACGTGTGGCCATTTAAACTAAGATGATAATTACAATCAAGAATCTTAAAACCTTATATTAAATAAAATTTGAACATATAAAATTTCTTGGTTAATTAAATGAAAAATCATATTCATTAAAATTTCTTCAGGAAATTTTATATCTATTTACAGAAAGCTGAATAAAGTATTAAAAACTAGTTAAAATTATAATTTTCGTTTTAAAAACTTATGGTAATTAATAAAAGTTGATCATGATTTTTAAGTATCTGAAACAAAAAGAAACTTCGATAAAAAGTGATAAAAATATTTCAAATACAATAAAAAATACAAAATTAAAAAGAGGTCTTGATTATCTTAAAAACAATTATCAAAATGAAAAAATGGGTAATTTAGATGAAAAACATAAAGAATGGAAAAAGAAATATTTAAGATAATAATGATATTTAAACTTCTTAAGATAAGTTGATTAGCCTTCTTTGATTTTAAATATAGACTTAATAAAATAGTTAATCACTAACATTTTAAATTTATCTTTTTGAAAATTCTTTGAAACTAAATAATAATTTGAATATGAAACTTAATTTTTCAAAATTTTATTTCTTAAAAGAATATCTGAAGCCGTGGGTCGGTCTATTTTTCTCACTTTTTTTTCTTTTTTATCTTGGAGCAATAGGTTATCGCATAACAGAGAGTTGGGAGTGGAGTGATTGTCTTTGGATGGTCTTAATTACTGTAAGTACTATTGGATTTGGAGAGGTACAACCTTTAAGTCCCGAAGGCCGAATTGTAACTGTTTTGATTATTATTGGAGGTTTGATTTTTGTTCAATTTACATTTCAAAAAGCTGTAAGATTATTTGAATCGGGTTATTTTCAAAGAGTAAATGAATTGCAATTTAAGAGGAATCTGAGAAAAATGGAGAATCATGTAATTTTGTGTGGATATGGGAGGGTAGGTCAGGAAATTTCAAATCAAATTAAATCTCAAAATATTCCCATAATCGTTGTTGAAAGTGATCCAGAAAGAAAAGATATTGCAGAAGATAATGGTCTGCGTGTTTTGTGTGCTGACGCAACTCTCGATGAGACCTTAAAACTCGCTGGATTAAAAAAATGTAAAAGTTTGGTTGTCACTTTACCCAATGATGCAGCTAATCTTTATGTGGTCTTAAGTGCAAAAGGGATAAGAAATTCAATTCGAGTGATCGCGAGAGCTGGTACTGAAGAAGCCGCAAGTAAATTGAGATTGGCTGGTGCAAGTATAGTTGTAAGCCCTTATATCGCAGCTGGAAGAGCAATGGCATCAATGGCTCTAAGACCAATCGCCATTGACTTTCTTGATCTGCTCGCAGGAAGTGAATGTGAAATTGAAGAATTTGAATTAAGTAATGATATTAGTCTTTTTGAAACAGCAGAAAAAAGATCACTTTCTGAACTTGGAATAGGCAAAAAGAGCGGGGCTAAAATTTTAGCTATAAAAGAATATGAAAAGTTGTTTACTAATCCTGGAGGTAATTTCATACTTCAACCAGGTCAAGTATTAATAGCATTTGGCAGTAAAGAACAGCTAAATATTTTGAACGGTTTATTAGGTAATCTTGTTGTAGCAGTAGAGCTCTTTAGGTAAATATATCAAGAATATTTGATTATATCAAAATATTTTGATGCAGTTCTTAATCTTCATTTATGGCTATACGTTTAATGCTATAAAAGAAGTGTCTATACTCGCAGTGACATGATGAGCATTTTCAAAAAAGCTCTCCTTGGTTCTTCTTTATTAGTTTTGGCAGCTTGCGGTTCGCCAACTGTTAGATTGAGTGGTGCAGGAGCCTCTTTCCCTTCAAAAATTTATACAAGATGGTTTTTTGATTATGCAAAATCGGGAGGTGTAAAAGTTAATTACCAAGCAGTAGGATCTGGTTCTGGGAGGAAAGCATTTATTGATGAGACTGTAAACTTTGGAGCTTCTGACGAACCAATGAAAGAAGCTGATATAAAAAAAGTTAAAAGAGGTCTTGTGCAAATACCCATGGTTGGAGGCACAATTGCCTTTGGATATAATTATGAATGCGATTTAAAGCTAACTCAAGAGCTAGCCGTTCGAGTTGCAATGGGGATGATAAAAGATTGGAAGGAATTGGGTTGTTCCGCTGGCAAATTGACTTGGGCACATCGATCTGATGGCTCAGGTACGACTAAAGCTTTTACAAATTCTATGGAGGCTTTTTCTGAAACTTGGAATTTAGGTACTGGTAAATCTGTTAAATGGCCTGCGGGAGTTGGAGCGAAAGGTAATTCTGGAGTCGCTGGCGTTATACAAAATACTCCTGGAGCGATTGGTTATGTTAATCAATCATATATAAAAGGAAATGTGAAAGCAGCAGCTTTGCAAAATCTTTCTGGTGAATTTGTTACTCCGAATACTGAGTCAGGAGCAATTGCCTTAAATGGAATAACTCTTGATGAAAACTTGGCTGGTAAAAATCCAAACCCTATTGCTAAAGGAGCTTATCCTATAGCAACCTTAACTTGGATACTTGCTTATAAAACGGGAAATGGCAAGAATACTAAGACGATTCAAGATACATTCTATAAATTACTTAGTGACGAATACCAATCAAAAGCATCCTCACTAGGCTTTGTTCCCTTAAAAGGAGAAATTCTAAAAAAATCAATTGATGCTGTTGGAAGAATAGGAAGGTAATTTAGAACTTATAAGTCAAGCAATAAAAATCAAAATAGATGAAGAATATAAGCAATATTGCAGACCTGCAGTGGCATTCGTCCCGAGCCTAAATAATAAGCTTGATAGCAAGGTTCCAAATAATCTTCCCGTTGCATTAGCCATATAGTAATAACCAATATTTAAACTTACTTTCTAATTATTTGAATAAGTCAAAATCAAATAAGAATGATTAGAAGAATTCATTGCAAAAATAAATCCAAATATTATTAATCCAATAATAATTACATGACCTAATGATTTATCACCATTTAACGCTCCAGCAATAAATAATGGAATAATCATCAAGATAAGTCCCCAAAATTGAACTGTAGTTTTTGTTGGGCTATTTTTCCTCGTGCATTCCAAAATAAGGTCAACCGAAGATTTATCCCATGGAACATCAAGATAGCTCTCTTTTGATTTAAAGGAAATTTTTTTTCTTCAATTATTATTCCATCTTCATTCGAAATTATATTTTTATTCCATCTTCCATGAACAGAATCAAATTCTAGTAAGTGAGATGCAGCTTAGGAATCTCCACCTGTTTCATTTATATGAGTTATTTCTATATCTTTCCTTTGCCACAAGATTCTTAAAGCCAGCCTCCCAATTCGCCCAAATCCGTTAATTCCAATTCTCATGAGACATCTTAAACCTTATTAATTATATATCAAAAATATTTGATATATCAATAAATCTTGATATGTGGAATTATGTTTTTTAGGTTAATATTAAAAAATAAATTATCTCTAGGCCTTGTTAGAGCAACTTAAAAAGATTAATACTGAGCAGTTTGTTGGGATAATGGAATCTCTATCTGATCCAATTAGAATAAATATTCTTGAATTAATGATGAAAGGAGAGATATGTGTTTGCGACATAGTAAAACTTACAGGATTGTCCCAATCGAAAATTTCTTATCATATTAAAATTCTTAAAGATTCAGGTCTCATTAGTGACAGACAAGAAGGAAGATGGGTTTACTACAAATTAGATTTAGAAGTATTATCAGATATTCAAAATTGGAT
>CETG01022947.1_pt1 | contig 12981 bp, 12 predicted proteins | sample 361471 | NCBI WGS metagenome assembly CETG01 (sample SAMEA2622696, study PRJEB7988) | marine metagenome | isolation source: saline water (ENVO:00002010), including | reverse complement strand
CTAACCGGTACAAAAGCAAATAATGGTATGGCTGTGAGCCACTCACACATCCGTACAAAAAAATTACAGCATGCAAATTTGCAGCAACGTCGCCTATGGTGGTCTGAAGGTAAAAAATGGGTAAATTTAAAAATAACCACTAGAGCTCTTAAAACAATTCAGAAAAAGGGACTTGGACCATATGCCAAATCACTTGGTATTGATCTCAGTAATTATTAAATTAAGAGACCTAAAGTGGTAATTATCGATTTACAAATTGATTTAAATAAATTCAGTTGTTGCCTTATTATGAATACTAAATATTTAAAAAATATATAACATCTTACAAATTAAAGTTACTACATGCACGAGCTTTCTCTAGGAACATGGTTTATTCATATAGCTACATTATTTGAATGGAGTTTAGCGATAATTATTATCACAATGATATCCAATAAGGATAAAGAAAACTCAATGAATTGGCTAGCTCTTTCAATGATACCAAACCTTGCTAGTGCAATGACAGCTATAACTTGGCACCTATTTGATAATTCATTACAGTTAAAAGGTTTAGTTGTTTTACAAGCGGCATTAACTGTAATAGGTAATACATCTATGGCTATAGCAGCCTTTAATCTTTTACGGGTCAAACAACAAAAACAATGTTAATAATCTCTTAAATGCCAATAATAGAATTCCTAAATCAGGTTAACCCAGGGCCTTTATTTGTTGCTGCCTTGATTCCTTATATCTGTTTTTTATATTGGGCTCAAAAAAGCCAGGCAATCCCATTAATTTCCTTATGGGGATATCGTTTAACTCTTCTATTTGTATTTATGACAATTGTTTTTGCAATAGTATCTCAGATATATTTTGGGGAGGAACTAACAAATGTAGATCCACTCCATGGAGCAGCAGAGGCCTTTTTGACTCTTAGCGATGCTCTTGTTTTATTTGGTTTTTATCAGTTCCTTCGCGAAAAGGAAGTAAAAAACTCTTAAGACCTGTTGTAAATTCACTAAAAAGCCTTTTTTTGTAGGAAAATAAACCAGTGGCTACACATGGTTTAATGTTTACATCAATTTTGGCAGTTGCAGATCCCGTAACTTTCCAGTGGTCTCCAAAATGCGCTGTTGTGATGATCATTTGCAACCTCCTCGCTTATGCGATTGCAAGGGCAAATATTGAAAAGCCAAACGAGGGATTTCCTATGCCCAATCCTCAATATTATGGAGGATTAAGTCATGGATCATTTGTCGCAGCAAATTGTCTTGGACACGTATTAGGTATAGGTTCAATTCTGGGATTAGCCGCAAGAGGAGTTCTTTAATATATAAATGATAAAAATTAAATAAAATTAAACAGGGTATATACATTATAGTTATATCTCTTATGTCTCCTTTTAATTCCTAATTTTAGTTAGATAAACTAATGGATATATATTTAATAACTATATATTTTGCTTAGTTTTGTTAATAATTAAATCCTCATGCTGATTTAGTCCAAAGCGGGTTTTAATGGTTTTTACCATTTGAATTGGCGTTAATTGCAAATCTTCTTTACTTTGCTGCGGGCTCGCATGATGTACAAGTTTATCTGGTATACCAATGCGTAAAGTAGGTATTAATAAATTCTTATCAGAAAAGGACTCAACAACTGCAGAACCAAAACCACCTGAAATAGTACCCTCCTCCATAGTAACTACCTTCCCAATTCTTCTTGCTATAGGGTGAATAAGTTCTTCATCAAGTGGTCTAAGGAAACGAGCATTTATAACTGTGGAGATAATTCCAGAATCACGTAAAATTGCTGCAGTCTTAATTGCTTCAGGGACCATAGAACCATAGGCAACTATCAACAAGTCTTCACCTTCTAAAAGAATTTCTCCATGACCTATCTCTAGAGGTTCCCAACCTTCTTCCATTAAAGGAACTCCTTCTCCTGAACCTCTTGGAATTCTTAGAGCAATAGGTCCAGAATGAGCCAAGCACGTTACAAGCATTCTTTGAAGTTCAGCTTCGTCTTTTGGAGCCATTACAGTGAAATTAGGTACAGACCTTAAATAACTAATGTCGTATTGACCTTGATGGGTAGGTCCATCTGCTCCTACTATTCCCGCCCTATCAAGAACAAATGAAACTGGTAAATTTTGAATTCCAACATCATGAATTACTTGATCATAAGCTCTTTGTAAAAAAGTACTGTAAATAGCTACTACAGGTTTTAAGCCCTCACAAGCCATCCCTGCTGCAAGGGTGACAGCGTGCTGCTCTGCTATGCCAACATCAACGTATTGCTCTGGAATTGCTTTTTGCAACAGATCAAGACCGGTACCAGTTGCCATTGCCGCTGTAATACCAATTACTTTGCTATCTTGCTCACATAATTTTACAAGTGTCTGTCCAAATACCTTGCTGAAGCTTGGTGGTTTTGGTGTTTTAGAAGGTCTTGATTTACCTGTAGTTAAGTCAAAGGATGATTGAGCATGGTATCCGACCTGATCCGCCTCTGCAAATGGATATCCTTTCCCTTTTGTAGTAAGTACATGAACTAAAACTGGTCCTCCTACTCTATGTGCCGTTTCAAAAGTGCGAATCATTTGAGGAATATTATGTCCATCAATTGGTCCTATATAAGTAAATCCTAATTCTTCAAAAACAGCACCTACTTTTGGTACAGCTAACCTGCGAACACTACCAGTTAATGATTTCAGCTCCTCTGGTAATTCACCTCCCAAAAATGGCAGGTTTTTTACACTTTCCTGAACACTATCAGATACAAATTTAACAGGTGGGCTTAATCTCATCCTATTTAAATAAGAAGACAATGCTCCAACTGGAGGCGATATGGACATGTCATTATCATTTAAGACCACTAGAAAAGGAGTGCTGGGCAAATGCCCCGCGTGATTAATTGCCTCTAAAGCCATTCCCCCTGTTAAGGCGCCATCTCCAATCACTGCAACACATTTAAAATCTTCTCCTCTCCTGTCTCTAGCTATTGCCATACCAAGAGCTGCGGAAATAGATGTACTAGCGTGACCAGCCCCAAAATGATCAAATTCACTTTCTGTTCGTTTTAAATAACCCGCCACACCTTTTTGTTGTCTTAGTGAATCAAAATTTTTATATCTACCAGTAATTAATTTATGGGGATAGGCCTGATGACCTACATCCCAAACAACTTTATCAATATCTAAATCAAGTGTTTGATAAAGAGCAAGGGTTAATTCAACAACTCCAAGTCCAGGACCTAAATGTCCACCACTAGTCGAAACAACCTGAAGATGTCTTTCCCTTATCTGACAAGCCACATCCTCTAGTTCAGCAATGGATAAACCATGCAATTCATTCGGATGACTTAAATCGCTGAGAAGCATATTGAGACAACCTAATATGTTCAATCTACGGGTTGTAATGCCCAATTAACCATTTTTCTCAAAAGAACAAATGCAATGTATAAATCAAATGGCTTTTTAATTGACAGAATAAGTTAATGGAAGATTATTTACAAAAAATTCTGAGGGCTCGTGTTTATGACATCGCGATAGAAACTCCTTTAGAAAAAGCTAAGAACCTTAGTCTCAAGCAAGGAAATAATATTTGGTTAAAGAGAGAAGATCTCCAACCTGTTTTTTCGTTCAAACTTCGAGGGGCATACAACCGTATGTCCCGATTAACAAGTGAAGAATTATCTAAAGGAGTTATTGCCTCTAGTGCTGGTAATCACGCACAAGGAGTTGCTCTTAGTGCAGCCTATTTGAAATGCAAGGCAGTAATTGTTATGCCAATTACTACCCCAGCAGTAAAAGTCAAAGCCGTTCGAGCTCTAAAAGCCCAGGTAATACTTTATGGAGATACATATGATGAGTCTTATCAGGAAGCGTTATCAATTTCGAATAAAGAGGGGTTGACCTTTATTCACCCATTTGATGATCCAGAAGTAATTGCTGGTCAAGGAACAATTGCCATGGAAATCCTTAGACAAATTGAACATCCCCCAGATTCAATTTATGTAGCAGTTGGAGGAGGAGGCCTTATTGGAGGCATCGCAGCATATGTAAAAAGTCTTTGGCCTCAAATTGAAGTTATTGGGGTAGAACCATTCGACTCCTCTGCAATGACAGATTCATTAAAAGCAGGGAAAATAATTCAATTAAATGAGTTGGGACTTTTTGCTGATGGAGTAGCAGTTCGCAAAGTTGGAAAACATACATTTGCCTTGGCCAACAAATATGTTGATTCAATGGTCACAGTTAATACTGATGAAATATGTGCTGCTATTAAAGATGTTTTTGAAGACACTCGCTCGGTTCTAGAACCTGCTGGAGCACTTGCTATAGCTGGTCTTAAAAAAGATATCTCTAAAAGGAATATTCAAAATAAAAATTTAGTTGCGATTGCATGTGGAGCAAATATGAATTTTGAAAGGCTGCGTTTTGTAGCAGAGCGTGCTGAACTTGGAGAAGGCAAAGAAGCAATGTTCGCTATAGAAATTCCAGAAGAAGCTGGAAGCTTAAAACAAATTTGCGTGCTATTAGGTAAAAGAAGTTTAACTGAGTTTAGTTATCGAATGTCTGAAGGCAAATCTGCTTATATATTTTTAGGAATAGAAGTAAAAGACCTTGAAGATCGTAACTCTATAAAGGATAGTTTCAACTCTAGTGGATTCAGATGTCTCGACCTGAGTCACGACGAATTATCAAAAGTACATCTGCGCCATATGGTTGGAGGACGATTACCTAATTCAGCAAAAAATCCCACAGGTGGAAAACTAAATGAACTTCTTTATAGATTTGAATTTCCAGAAAGACCTGGAGCACTGATGCGTTTTGTTAACACCATGAAACCAGAGTGGACTATAAGTATTTTTCATTATCGAAATCATGGTGCTGATATTGGAAGAATTGTTATAGGAGTGCTAGTCAATGAAAAAGATCTCTCTAATTGGAAAAACTTCATCAAAAATCTTGGTTACAAAAGCATTGAAGAAACAAATAACCCCGCTTATCGATTATTCCTAGGTGCGCAAACTACATAATCAAGTTAATTTTGTGTAAAGCAACTGCAAAGAACTATTCCTAATCAACTCATCCCAATTAATCCTCAGAATCCTCAAGACATCTCTCTGCCGGCAAGGATAGAGGCTGTCCTATACCTGAAAGGTAAACCAATAAAACTCGAAGAAATAGTTGAACTCCTTCATGAAGAGACTGCCACTGTAGAACAAGCTTTATTCGCTCTTATTGCTGGTTATGCTCAAAGAGATACATCTCTTGAAATAAATGAAATAAATGGCTTTTATTCTCTTGAATTAAAGGCTGGATTAGGACAACTTGTTCAAAACCTTTTACCTGTAGACCTTTCAGTCGCGACCTTAAGAACTCTTGCCACAATTGCTCTAAAGAAGAGAATACTTCAATCAGAACTAGTAGAAATTAGAGGTTCTGGGGCTTATGACCATATAAAGGAATTAGTCTCTCAAAATTTTATAGATCGAAAACGTCAACGAGATGGAAGATCTTATTGGATAACCTTGTCTGAAAAATTTCATCAAACTTTTTCTATTCTTCCTGATATAAGTCCAGCAGAAGTCTCAAAAGCTGCATAAAGTGTCTATATAAACTAAAAAGCAAATGGGCTCAGAAATTATTTCAAATATTTTTGGAGTACTAGGGCAAACCCTACTTATTTATTCCTACCTTCTAATCATTAGGGTATTACTTACTTGGTTCCCTAATCTTGACTGGACTAATCCTATTTTAGCTAACCTTTCAGCAATAACAGATCCATATTTAAATATATTCAGAGGTTTAATACCACCTATTGCAGGTATAGATATTTCACCAATACTAGCTTTTCTTCTCTTAAACTTCGTTCAATCCTTTGTCACCTCTATACGATATGGCGCATTAACTAATTCATTCCAATTCTATAGCTAGTCATTTATAAGCATAATCCTGTTTACCTATTATCTCCGTCACCTGAGATTGCCCCTCTGGAAGCCCTATTAGAAAGTTTATCTAGATTTGACTGCGCAACGTCTTCGAGATCAAAACCCAACTCGCTAGCTAACTGAGCAACGTACCAAAGGACATCTCCCAGTTCAAGTTTTATTGATTCTTTTGATACTAAATCAAATTCGCCTTTCCTATCTCTTATAACTTTCTTAACCTTGTCTGCCACTTCACCAGCCTCGCCAGCCAATCCAAGAGTTGGATAAATAGGATTATTTCCAACATTTGGATAAAGAGCTGTTGTTCTTGATTTGTCTTGGTAATGATTTAGGTTCATGATTAATGAGTATTTAGCTCTTAAAAACAGTATTACGTATGTCAGCAGGATGTTATTTCCCGATTTACATCTGGTCAGTTAAATGACTCAGATTGATCTCAAGAGAAGGACCAAGATTGTTGCGACAATTGGTCCTGCTACAGAAAGTGCGGAAAGTATTTCTGAGCTTATAAAAGCAGGGGCAACTACTTTCAGATTAAATTTCTCACATGGGGACCATAAGGAGCATCAAGATCGAATTAAAACCATACGTTCTGTATCTAATCAGCTAGGTGTGCATATTGGAATTCTTCAAGATCTTCAAGGACCAAAAATAAGATTAGGTAAATTTAAAAATGGACCAGTAACAATATTTACTGGAGATAATTACTCCTTAACTTCAAAGCCAGTTGATTGTGACAAGACAATTGCAAATGTTACCTACGACAAACTCGCAGATGAAGTAAAAGTTGGTAACAGAATTCTTTTAGATGATGGACGAGTAGAGATGAAAGTCACAAATGTGGACATCGCTCAACAAACACTCCATTGCCTAGTAACAGTTGGAGGTGTTTTATCAAATAGCAAAGGTGTAAATTTTCCAGACGTTCAATTATCTATAAGAGCTTTAACTGCTAAAGATAAAGAAGATTTGGCATTTGGAATTGAACAAGAAGTTGATTGGGTTGCTCTCAGCTTTGTAAGAAACCCTTCTGACATCAAAGAAATTAAAGACTTAATAAATCAACAAGGGCAAAATATTCCAGTAGTCGCAAAAATAGAGAAATTTGAAGCTATAGATCAGATTGATTCGATAATGCCACTCTGCGACGGCGTAATGGTAGCCAGAGGTGATTTAGGAGTAGAAATGCCAGCAGAAGAGGTTCCACTTTTACAAAAAGCATTGATTAAAAAAGCAAATAGTCTTGGCATCCCAATAATTACCGCAACTCAAATGCTTGATTCAATGGCTTCAAGTCCAAGACCTACAAGAGCAGAAGTAAGCGATGTAGCAAATGCAATCTTAGATGGAACAGATGCTGTGATGCTTTCAAACGAAACAGCAGTAGGGGATTATCCAATAGAAGCTGTAATGACAATGGCAACAATAGCTAAGCGTATTGAGAGAGACTATCCACAAAGAGCCTTAGAGAATCATCTTCCCAGTACAATTCCTAATGCTATAAGTGCTGCGGTTAGCAGTATTGCTAGACAACTTAACGCAGCAGCTATTTTTCCCTTAACGAAAAGCGGCTCAACAGCTCATAATGTAAGTAAATTCAGACCAGCAACTCCAATACTTGCTATTACTAGTGAAATTGAAGTAGCTAGAAGACTACAATTAGTATGGGGAATTATTCCCTTATTGATACCACTTCAAACCAGTTCAACAAAAACATTTAATTTGGCTATGAAGCTCGCAGAAGATATGAAAATATTAAATAAGGGAGATGTAGTTGTAGAAACTGCAGGAACATTATCGGGAGTAAGCGGCTCTACTGATTTAATTAAAGTAGGAATAGTAGGAGCAAAAATAGATTCAAAAAAAGATCAGATCATTTAGATTTTAGATGGCAACCAAGCTTCCCATTAAAGAAATAATATGGATGTCTATTAATACACTTAAATCAAATAAGCTTAGAAGCTTACTAACGATGTTAGGGATAGTAATAGGAAATGCATCAGTAATTACTTTAGTTGGAGTTGGTAAAGGGGCTCAAAAATTAGCTGAAAATCAATTAAGCAATCTTGGAGCAAATGTACTTTTTGTAGTCCCAGGAAACAACGACACCCGAAGAAGAGGTGTGGCATTCCCAAAGAATCTTGTACTTAAAGATTCAGAGGCAATTAAGCAACAAGTTCCAACTGTAAAGAAAGTTGCACCTCAAATAACCTCTAATGAAGTAATACAATATCAAGCACAAACTACATCTAGTTCAATTTCAGGTATTACCCCAGAATTTCTCTCGGTTAGAAGTTTTGATATAGCTAAAGGACGCTTCATTAATAATCAGGATCTCAAGAGTTCTAAGAATGTAGTTGTAATTGGCCCAGACCTTAAAACAACATTATTCCAGAATAATAATGCAATTGGAGAAAACATTAGAATAAAAGATCAATCATTTCAAGTGATTGGAATAATGTCACCTAAAGGTGCCGTATTTGGCAATAATCAAGACGAAAATGCTTATATACCTTTAACAACAATGGTTAGCAGAGTAACAGGGAAAGATCCAAACTTCGGAATCAGTTTAAGTTTTATTAGTGTAGAAGCAATAAATGAGAATTCAACTAGAGCAGCAAAATTTCAAATAACAAATCTTCTGAGGCAACGGCATAAAATAATTAGAGAAGATGATTTTGCGGTCAGGTCACAAAAAGATGCCTTAACAATAGTTACTACTATCACAGGTGGTCTAACTCTAATGCTAGCAGCAATTGGAGGTGTATCTTTAATAGTTGGGGGAATTGGAATTATGAATATTATGCTAGTTTCTGTTAATGAACGTACTCAGGAGATAGGTCTTAGAAAAGCATTAGGAGCTCGTCCAAGTGATATTTTGAATCAATTCTTAGTTGAATCACTAATACTTGCAATCATCGGTGGTTTCGTTGGCACCGGAGTCGGGTTGGGTACAGTAAGTTTGTTAGCAATTGCTACACCACTTCCAGCTACTATAGGATCCAGGATTGTTCTAATAACAGTATTACTATCTGGATCAATTGGGCTTACATTTGGTGTACTACCAGCGCGGAGAGCATCTCTTCTCGATCCAATAGTTGCTCTAAGAAGTTTATAAAATCAAAAATATATTATTTTCAATTATTTTTAATTTGTCTTGAAACTTTTTTAACTTCTTGATTTCCACAGATTGACGTCTACTTCGTTTATCATTAAAGAAAAATTGTATCCATGAATTCAAGATGGCGGGGTATAACTCTATGGCTTATCCCTTTAGCAATAGTATTGCTCCTTTCTTGGCAGATTATTGGAAATACCAATAAACCTACTCTTGAAACAAAAAATCCTTCTATATCTACAAGAAATACAGCTGTTGCAAGAATTAGTTATGGAAGATTTCTTGATTATTTAAATGATGGAAGAGTCACATCTTTAGACATATTCGAAGGAGGAAGGAATGCTTTAGTTCAGGCTGTAGATCCTGACATTGACAACCGAATTCAAAGACTTCGGGTAGACCTGCCTGGCATAACTCCGGAATTAATTAATAAGCTAAAAACACAAGGTATAAGTTTTGATATTCATCCAGCTAAAACTGCTCCGCCTGCTTTAGGAATTCTTGGAAATCTCCTCTTTCCTTTTCTTCTAATAGGAGGTCTTATTTTTCTAGCTCGCAGATCAAATTCAATGCCAGGTGGTCCGGGTCAAGCAATGCAATTTGGCAAAACCAAAGCAAGATTTGCCATGGAAGCTGATACTGGAGTTAAGTTTGAAGATGTTGCTGGAGTTAATGAAGCAAAGGAAGATTTAGAAGAGGTAGTCACCTTTTTAAAGCAGCCAGAAAAATTCACCTCTGTCGGTGCTCAAATTCCAAGAGGAGTTCTTTTAGTAGGGCCACCTGGAACGGGGAAAACATTACTTGCAAAAGCTATTGCGGGAGAAGCAGGAGTACCTTTCTTTTCTTTATCTGGATCTGAATTTGTTGAAATGTTTGTTGGAGTTGGAGCGAGCAGAGTCAGAGATTTATTCAAACGAGCAAAGGAAAATAGCCCTTGTTTAGTGTTTATAGATGAAATAGACGCGGTTGGGCGCCAAAGAGGAGCGGGGATAGGAGGAGGAAATGATGAAAGGGAACAAACTTTAAATCAACTTTTAACTGAAATGGATGGATTTGAAAGTAACAACGGGATAATAATTATAGCTGCAACAAACCGACCAGATGTTCTTGATTCGGCATTAATGAGGCCAGGTCGCTTTGATAGGCAAGTTTCTGTGGATGCTCCAGATATAAATGGGAGATTATCAATCTTAAAAGTTCATTCAAGAAATAAAAAATTAGAAGAAAAATTAACTTTAGAAAGTATTGCTAAAAGAACTCCAGGATTTACAGGAGCAGATCTAGCAAATCTCTTAAATGAAGCTGCAATTCTCACTGCAAGAAGAAGAAAAGATTCAATAGGATTAGCTGAAATTGATGACGCGGTTGACAGAATCATTGCTGGAATGGAAGGGCAGACTCTTATTGATGGAAGGAGTAAAAGATTAATCGCTTATCACGAGGTAGGCCACGCCCTAATAGGGACCCTTGTAAAAGCACATGATCCTGTTCAGAAAGTTACCGTCATTCCAAGAGGACAAGCAAAAGGGCTTACTTGGTTTTCTCCAGATGACGATCAAATGCTTGTAAGCCGTTCACAACTAAAAGCAAGAATAATGGGAGCATTAGGTGGTAGAGCCGCTGAAGATATCATTTTTGGAAGAGCAGAAGTTACCACTGGAGCTGGAGGCGATATTCAGCAAGTTGCCTCCATGGCAAGACAAATGGTAACTCGTTTTGGAATGAGCAATCTTGGACCGGTTTCACTAGAAGGTGATAGTCAAGAAGTATTTATCGGAAGAGATTTAATGACCCGTAATGAGGTCTCAGATGCAATTAATCAACAAATTGATGAGCAAGTAAGAGCAATAGTCAAACAATGCTATGAAGAAACTTTAATCCTGGTAAAAAACAATAGGGAAGCTATGGACAATTTAGTAGAAATATTGATTGAGAGAGAAACTATTGATGGAGAGGAATTTAGAAAAATTCTGTCAAATTACACTGCTATTCCTAATAAAGATAGATTCACCCCTATTCTCCAAGAAAGCAAATAAATAGTTTTAATTAAATAGGACTTACAGGTTTCTTATTGAAAACTGTATCAATAAGTCCATACTTAATAGCCTCATAGGGTGACATATAAAAATCTCTATCAGTATCCTCCTTTATTTGATCTAAGGGTTGGCCAGTTCGATCTGATAACTCTTTATTAAGTCTATCTTTTAAAAACAAAATCTCATCAGCCTGAATTCTAATATCACTAGCCTGACCTCTTGCACCTCCTAATGGTTGATGAATCATAATTCTAGAATGAAGTAAACTGCTTCTCTTACCTTTTGCTCCTGCACACAACAGGAAAGCCCCCATACTTGCTGCTAGTCCTACACAAACAGTTTGCACATCTGGCTTAACGTGCTGCATAGTATCGAAAATTCCTAATCCATCATATACAGAGCCACCCGGAGAATTTATATAGAGATAAATATCCTTTTCTGGATCTTCTGCTTCAAGGAATAGCAATTGAGCAACTATTCTATTAGCAGAATCATTAGTTACAGGTTCACCAAGAAATATTATTCTTTCTCTTAAAAGACGGGAGTAAATGTCAAAAGCCTTCTCTCCTCTTCCAGATTCTTCTATGACTATTGGAATCATAATTAATTAGATTATTGGCTTAATCCTAACGGGGTTTAAGCTGAGCTATGGTTTCTAAAGAATTAAGTATAAAAGCTATTGGGAAAGCTAAATACGATTTCAGACAGCAAGGAAGCATTTTTTAAGGAATTCCCGTATGTAATTCCCCATGTATTCCGAAGAGTTGCTGATGAAATACTTGTAGAGCTAAATCTTCTAAGCCATCAACAAAACTTCAAACCGAATTATCTCTTCTCTCTAGGCCTTACAAAAGCCTTTAAAGACTTAACAACTGGATACAGGCCGCAAAACCATGTTGAAAAATTATTCAACGCACTTTGTCACTGCAACAATATTGATCCAGAGAATATAAATTCTTTGGCTGAGGAAGGATTAAAAAGCACAGGTTCAATAACTTTAGAACAAATAAAAAAATATATTTCAGATAAAACGACCTTAAATGACAATATAAAAAAAATATTCAAAGATGAAAATAAGCTTTATAACAGACTAAAAATTATAGGTATATATAAAATAATATTAGAAATCACAAAAAAAGAAGATCAAGAAGATAAATCCATAAACGAAGACATGTCTAAATCCCTAGCAGAATCACTAGGCTTTCAATCAGAAAGAGTATCAAAAGATCTAAACGTTTATATTTCAAGTGTAGAAAAGCTTAAACAGTCCTTAGAGTTGATTGAATTACTAAATAAGAAAAAAAAATAATTTAGATATTTTACTTACTATTAACTCTTCTTTTATCTTTGAAGTTTACATATGATATATAAATGATACTTAGTGTAATGAAAATCAAAAATATAAACGTTGTGAGCGAAAGTAATGAATACAAAGAGAATTGTTGCCAATTAAATAACAATTCAAACATCTATAGAGCCATCGCCATTTCGCCCCCAAACAACCATCGCAATTGAGAAAGAAAATATTGCTGCCAAGGCAGCCCAGGCAAAGGTAAATAGCATTTTTAATTTTTATCAATAACATTATTATATAACATAAGAATAGGCAAAGTGATTTTTGAGCTTTTTCAAGGTAAAAATCAAAATTCATTTGGCTACGCATTAAACTACCTAAATAATTATGGGCAGGCTTGTAATAACTCATAGTTCTTATATCAATGGATTACTAGAATGGGGAAAATTACTAGCAAAAGCAAAGGGGATAAAGACAGTCACACCAGGTATTATTGGTAGAACAAGAGGAAAGGTAAACAAACTTACATTTAGATTATCAAGGAAAACTCAGTGGGGTTTCAAAGTAATTGCTAGAAACGGCAGTTCTTATCAGGAGGT
>CETG01041081.1_pt1 | contig 12992 bp, 9 predicted proteins | sample 361471 | NCBI WGS metagenome assembly CETG01 (sample SAMEA2622696, study PRJEB7988) | marine metagenome | isolation source: saline water (ENVO:00002010), including | reverse complement strand
CCGTGGCGCGACGGCGTCCTCGTCAGTGCTGCACCGAACATCCTGTTCGCACGCGACACCAACGGCGATCTCCGGGCTGACGAAACCAAAATACTCTTCACCGGATTCGTCGAGGGCAACCAGCAACATCGCATGAACGGATTTGAGTACGGGCTGGACAACTGGGTCTACGCGGCCAACGGCGACAGCGGCGGTATCATCCGTTCCCCGGGTAAAGATCTTTCCGTCAACATCCGTGGGCGTGACTTCCGCTTTCACCCCGACACGCTCGCCTTCGAGACGCAGGCCGGGCAAACTCAGTTCGGCCGCCGCCGCGACGACTGGGGCAACTGGTTCGGCAATAACAACCCGTCCATCGGCTGGCACTACCCGTTCCCAGAGCATTACATTCGCCGCAATCCGCAACTCGCCTCAACCCGCACTCGGCAGACCCTCGGCAATTACGAGCGGTCGCACATGATCCGGAGCATCAGCCGGGCGGTGCAGAGATTCAACTTAGTCGGCACCGCGAACCACATCACCGCCGCCAACAGCCCCGCGCCGTACCGCGACGAGTTGTTCGAGCAAGCCAACGGACAATCCATCTTCATCAGCGCGCCGGCATACAATGTCGTTCGCCGTGAAATGCTCACCCCGGACGGGCTCAGCTTCCGGAGCAATCGTCCCGAGGGAGCCAACGGGCAGGAATTCATCGCATCACGGGACGCTTGGTTTCGTCCCACCACACTCAAGACCGGGCCGGACGGCGCGCTGTGGATCGCCGATTTTTACCGGCTCGTCCTCGAGCACCCGGAGTGGATCCCCAATGATGTCGAACGCAAACTTGAGTTACGGGCCGGCTCCGATCGCGGCCGGCTTTATCGCGTTTATCCGGCAAACAAAACGCCACGACCCATCCCTAATCTTGCCAACAAAAATGTGCCGGAACTGGTCGCCGCCCTCGACAGCCCAAGCGGTTGGCAACGGGACACCGCACAGCGGCTACTGGTTGACCGGGGCAATGCCTCCGCCGCGCCGCACTTGGCCAAACTGCTGAAAAACAGCCAACGGCCAACGACCCGTTTGCAGGCGCTTTGCACGCTCGAAGGGCTGAAACAAATCATGCCCGAACACATCCAACTGGGCTTGGCCGACCGGCATCCCGGCGTGAGGGAGCATGCCATCCGGGTTGCAGAACCGCTGTTCCGTGCCGGCCAGGCGGATACGCTTGGCCAAGCACTTGACCAAGCCGTTTCCAACTCCGCCCCGCGTGTCCGTGCCCAACTCGCGTACTCCGTTGGCGAATGGAATTCCCCCGTTGCAGGCAAAATCCTCGGCCGCCTGGCCAAGCGTTCGTCCGGCAAGCCCGACCTGCAGACGGCCATCGCGTCATCCGCCACCGGTCACTCCGTGAGCATCCTTAACGAACTGATCAACGATGGCGACATCGGATCGCACGGATCACTCACCGGCAATCTGCTGGCCTTGGCCGGTGCCGAGGCGTCCGCCGCAGAGATCAAAAAACTGCTCCTCAACCTCACAGCCAAGATCGACAAGCTGGAGACTTGGCGACTGACCGCACTCTCTGCTCTGGTTGAGAATGCACAAAAAAGAAACCTCCCGCGATCGGAGCTTGGCCTTGACGATGAACTGCTCGACTCGCTTAATCGGATCGTTAAGAACAACAAAGCCGGAACCGGCGACCGGGTTGCGGCACTTCGACTGTTGGCCAACATCACGGACGATGGAAAACAGATTCGGGAGATTCTGCACCAGCAGCTTGGCGCCCTGTCACCCACCCCGATTTTCGACCTTGCGCTGGACGAACTCAACAAACGCGACCCGGCCACCGCCCCGCTGTTGACCCACTGGAAAAGTTACTCACCGAACCGCAAAAACCGGGTACTTCAGCATATCCTGAACGATGAAAAAAAGACGCTCGGCCTGTTGTTCGCCATCGACAACAAAGTGGTTCTTCCCGGCGAAATCGGCGCGGCGTTTCGGCAACTGCTCAAGCAACACTCCAACAAGGCAATTCGTGAACAGGCGGCCGCGCACTTTGGCCGGAAGAACATACAGCGCGACCAACTGGTAACTGATCGACTGGCAAAGATGTCTCCCCTTAAGGGCGACGGAGCGGCTGGCGAACTGCTTTTCGCCACCCACTGCGCCACATGCCATAAACTCGGCAACACCGGCAACGCGACCGGCCCAGACCTCGCGGCGATCGCCGATAAGTCTCCACGCGCCCTGCTCGCTGCCATCCTCAATCCCAATCAGGCGGTCGAGGACCGGTTCAGTGTGTACGCGCTCGCCACGAAGGACGGCTCCCAACTCGCCGGCATGATCACCAACGAGGGGGCCAACAGCGTCACGTTGATGGACTTAAACGGGCAGCAGCGGCAGGTCCTCCGGGCGAACATTCAGTCGCTCACCGGCTTGGGCCGTTCTCTGATGCCGGAGGGGTTTGAGCAGGTTTTCAACGACCAGCAACTGGCCAACCTGATCGCCCACATCAACGCCTCCGCTAACCCACCCAAATCGTTCCCCGGTAACAAGCCCAAACTCGTCTCCGAGGAAAACGACTCACTGACTCTCACTGCATCGAATGCTGAAATTTATGGCGACTCATTGATGTTTGAGGAAAAGCACCGAAACCTTGGTTTCTGGCGCGCCCCCAACGACCGGGCCGCTTGGTCGATCAAAACCAAACGAGCCGGCGTGTACGATGTTCACCTGAACTGGGCGCTCGACGGCAAGGCTAAGGCCAACCGTATCCAACTGCGCATCGGCCAGAACGAAATCGTTCACGCCGTAGACAGCACCGGCACGTGGGATCAATACCGGTCAATCCACATTGGCACAGTCGAACTCGATGAAGGCGAGCAGCGCGCCATCATGCAGGCCATCACGCCCATCTCAGGGTTTGTCATCGACCTGAAATCGGTCAAATTGAACCGGAAAAACAACTAATCACGACTTGTTTTTTTACAGGCCGAGTGAAACCCTCCGTCCCCCCGATGATCATGTGACGCACTCGTCCCGTGACCAAAATGAAAAAAACACTGCTGCCACTCGCTGTTTTGGCCATCGGCCTGAGCATCCCGGCCGACCTGTTTGCACAGGAGTCCCGCTCGAACTCCCGCCGCACGAGCATCCCCCGCCCCTTCCTTTACGCCTATCCGGAGAAACCGGGTGAATCACCGCTGGCCGAGGTACGGAAATCAATGCTCGAACAATTCGACGCCGACAAGGACGGCTTCCTCAACAAGGCCGAGCGCAACGCCATGCGCCTGGCCACGAAGAAATTTTCAGACGAACGCCACGACGAAATCCGACGCGCCCGCGAACGCCGGGGAGGCGGCCGTGAAGGCGGCTCCCCGAAACCGCCGGAACGCTGGCTGGCAGCCTATGACAAAAACAAAAACGGACGCTTCGACGGCGACGAGTGGGACACCGCCCGCGGTACCGAGATCAAAAATGTCACCGCCCGCTATGACGCCAACAAGAATGGTAAAATCGATGACGACGAAAAGCAGCGCCTCGTCGAAAATCTGAAGAAGAACAACTACAACCCCTACGACAATTACATTCGCACGATTGTCGCTGGCCTGCGCGGTGAGCGTTCCGGCAGCGGAAGGGAACGCCGGTCGCGTTGGAAGGAGTTCGACACCAACGGTGACGGCAAGGCCAGCCGCGAGGAACTCGCCTCCATTCGCAAACACGAAAGCCAAGCGCAGGAGAAGCCATGATGCTCCGCCACCTTGCCGCCGGCATATTGCTTACGACAACGGTTACGCTTGGCCAAGCGACCAACTCCACCGTGGTGATCAATGAGTTCGTCGCCATCAACGATTCCGGGCTCAGGGACAAAGATGGGGATTTCTCCGACTGGCTTGAGTTGCACAACTACGGTACGGAAACCGTCGACCTTACCGGCGCGGCATTGACCGACAGCCGCAAGCGCTTGGCCAAATGGACATTTCCCGAAACCAAAATTGAGCCCGGGCAGTATCTCGTTGTGTTCATGTCCGGCAAGGACCGGCGCTCCGGAGAGAAGACGTTGCACGCCAACTTCGCCCTGCGCGGCAAAGGGGATTACCTCGGCCTGATCGCTAGCGACGGCGAGACCGTAATCGATGAATTCGCAGCCAAATACCCGGATCAAAAAAAGGACATCGCCTTTGGCATCCTCCCCGGCCAAGCGCCTGGCCAAGCGGAAAACCTGAAGCGGGATTTTCTCGCCCCCACACCGGGTAAGGCCAACGCGAGGCCGCTCGCCGGCACGGTTAAGCCGGTGAAGTTCAGCGAAAAACGCGGTTGGCACGAGCAGTCGTTCAAGCTCGCGCTCTCGACAAAAACCGGGGGCGCCACTATCCGCTACACGCTGGACGGCACCCGTCCGACCCCGGAAAACGGCCACGCTTACGAGTCTCCGGTGGACATCGCCAAGACGACCACGCTTCGCGCTGCGGCCTTCAAAAAGGGACATAAAGCCTCCGCGCCATCCACCCGGACATTTCTTTTTCTGAACGACATCGTGAAGCAATCGCCTGACGGATTGCCGCCCGAGTATTTCCCATTCACGTGGGGCGACAATAAGGTAGACTACGGGATGGATCAGCGGATCGTGAACGACCCGCACTACGCCAAGGATCTGGTCAAGGGCTTCCACTCGCTGCCCTCGTTTTCGCTGGTAATGAATCTCGACCACCTGCTTGACGGCGAAAAAGGCATCTACGCCAACGCCGAGTGGGACGGCCGCGAAGCCGAACGCCCCGCCTCCATGGAGTTGATTCATTCGGACGGCAAAAAAGGGTTTCAAATCAACTGCGGCATCCGGATACGCGGCGGTTTCAGCCGGCGCAGTTCCAATCCAAAGCATTCGTTCCGCCTGTTTTTCAGGGACACCTACGGCCCGTCCAAGCTGAAATACCCGCTCTTCGGCGACAACGGGGCGAAGGAATTTGACAACGTCGATTTGCGCACGTTTCAAAACTACTCGTGGCACATTGGCGACAAGGAGCGCACGATCTTTTTGCGTGACCAGTTCAACCGCGACCTGCAACTCGCGATGGGTCAACCGGCCGCGCGGGGCAAATTTTATCACCTATTCATCAACGGCCACTACTGGGGGGTGTTCAATACCTGCGAACGAATCAAGGCCTCCTACGGCGCGTCCTATCTCGGCGGCAAAAAGGAAAACTACGACGCCATCAAAAAGGGGCGCACCTACCTCGAAGATCGCAAGATGTCCGTCGGCGTGATGGCCAACGACGGCAACCTCGATGCATGGGGACGGCTCTGCGATCTCGCGCGCGAAGGCCTCGAGTCCAACGAGGCCTACTTCAAAATGCTTGGCAAAAACCCAGACGGTACCGAGAACCTCGACTACGAAGGTCTGCTCGAGGTTGACAATTTAATCGACTACATGCTGGTGATTTTTTACGGCGGCAATTACGACGCGCCGGTCAGTGCGTGGGGGCAAAACTTTGGCCCCAACAACTGGTACGGCCTGCGGCACCGCAAAAAACGGGATGGCTTCCGCTTCTTCGTATGGGACGCCGAGCACACGTTTCGCGATGTCCGCGAGGATCGCACCGGCCCATTCCCAGCCGGCAACCACTACTCGAGCAGCAACCCACAGTGGATCTGGCAGCAATGCCTCGACAACGAGGAGTTTCGTGTTCGCGTGGGCGATCGCATTCAGAAACATTTTTACAACGGCGGTGTGCTCACCCCGGAAAAAGTGCTGGAACTCTTCCAGGAGCGGATCGATGAAATTGAGATGTCCGTTGTTTGCGAGTCCGCCCGATGGGGTGACTCAGGCTACACGCCCTCCGGTGGCCGGGCCTCGACCGAGCGACGGCCTCGCACACGCGACGATGACTGGGCTCGTGAGATCAACCGCTTAGTCAACGATTACTTCCCCACCCGCAGCGAGATCGTTCTGTCGCAACTCTACCGGCACGGGGTGATCTCCGATGTCACCGCCCCGGCGTACCAGCTCACATCGGATAAATCACAGGTTGAAGTTGAGGCGGAGAACGGTGAACTGTTCGTCACTACAGACGGCACTGATCCCCGTCAGATCGGGGGCAAACCGACGCCCTCTGCCCAGCGGATTGAGTCGGGAAAAACATCCCTGCCCGCCGGCAAACCCATTCAGGCGCGGGCATTTCACAAGGGCGAATGGAGCGCGATGGTGACGATCTCAGAGTAACCGCGCTTGGCCAAGCGGACGATCAACTCCCCTCCTCAATCCCCTTGAACCGTACCGTGCGCGTGTCCATCTCGCGGCCGGTCGGCTTGATCAGGGGCTCATAAAGATCAGGACGCCGCGACTGAATCCACCGCATCCCGATGTTCATCCGCATGTGTTCCGCCTCAAGGTCGGCCACGATCATCGTGTCCGCCGCCGCCCAGGTCTCGGCAAGAATTTCGCCGTAAGGGTTGAGAATCATCGCGTTGCCGGTTCGCACCTCGTCACCGTCGATTCCCACCCCGTTGCTGAAGATTAAAAACATCCCGTTGTCGTGCGCACGCGACGGCAGCCACCGCAGCAGCCATTCGCGGCCCTTCGATCCGCGGAACTCCGCCTCGATGGCCTCGGTGTTTTCTTCGCGAGCATGCCACAAAGCCTGGTCGATCACGCCCATGCAGCGCGGGCTGGGCGTCCGGCAACCGCCGGTCTGGTGCGGTGCGATAAGAATTTCCGCCCCCTGCAACGCCACCATTCGGGTGTTCTCAAACAGATTGTTGTCGTAGCAAATGAGGATCGCCGCGCGGTTGCCGCTGGGCAGGTCAAACACGGTAAACTCGCTCCCACTAGAGACGTTTTCGTTGACAAAGGCGTGCAGCTTGCGGTGGCACACGTGGCTCCCGTCCGGCATCACGACAACGTAACTGTTGAACAAATCGCCCTCGTCGCTCCGCTCCAAAAAACCGGCACCGATACTGATGCCGTGTTCCCGCGCCAACCCCAACAACTCCAGCGTGGTCGGCCCGTCGGGGACCGGCTCGGCAAGTACGTCCAGTTCCGCCCGCGACAGGTCGCGCAGAAACCAATACCCGGTCACGCACATCTCCGGGCAGACCACCAACTCCGCGCCCTGCCCCGCCGCCTCGGCGGCAAACCGCCGCACCTTGGCCAAGTTGGCCTCCTTGTCACCGGGCTGATGCTCGAACTGAACCGAGGCAACTTTTGTGTCCTTCATCGTAATTATCCCAGTTCATCCAGCGCCGAGGGAAACGGGCTGATGCCGTAGGCCACCTCGCGCCGGGCGACCGTGATCTCCGGCCGGCCGATGTCTGAGAAGGGGCGCACCTCCAGCCGGCCAAGCGCTTGGCCAAGCGATGCCCCGGAGATCGCGGAGGCCTGGCCCGGAGCGTTGCCCAGTCGAAAATCAATCGATGCCGGGCGGAGGGTCGCCTGCGCTTGGCCTGGAAAACCAATCGCCCGGTAACGCAGCGACTGGTATCGCTGATGTAGCGAAAGCGAGTTGTCCGACTTGGCTACCGGCTTGATCTCTGTTTCCAACAGGTAATTCACGTTGATCCGCAAACAAGTTGCCTGCCCGGATTCGGATGGTCAATCTCCGGCTCGCCCGGACGATTCCGACTGGTGAGACGCCTTTGTTTAGGGTAGCGTGGCGGCCGTCTTACCGATGTCTCGACTACCGTTTGTTGTCCTGTTTTTTTCGATGCTGACTGTTGCCCCGCTTGGGGCGGACGTCACCTGGCCCGGCTGGCTCGGGCCGAAGCGAGATGGCTGGGTGCCGCATTTTGAGCCACCGGCCAAGTGGCCCAGCGAACTCAAACGCGGCTGGACTGCCAAGGTGGGCGACGGCTACGGCACCACCGCCGTTTCAGGTGACCGGCTTTATGTGCACGCCCGCCAAAAGAGTGATGAAGTCGTCTGGTGTCTCGACCTGAACGACGGCAAACCGAAGTGGCGCAATCGCTACGCCGAACCGTTCAAGGAGGGCGGCGGCGGCGAGCCCCACGGCAAGGGCCCCAAGGCCAACCCCACGCTGGCTGATGGCCGATTGTTTACGCTGAGCATCACCGGCGTCCTCACGGCTTGGGATGCCGATACCGGCGCGATGCTTTGGCGCGTGGATCACCGCTCCAAGTTCGGCAAACGCCCGCACCCCTACTGGGGTGCCACCACGTCACCGCTCGTAGTCGACAACCGCGTGTACCTCCATTTCGGGGATGACGAAAAGGGCTTCCTCTCGGCGATGGACGTCGAAACCGGCAGGGAAATCTGGCGCAACGGCAAAGACGGCGCAGCCTACTCGTCACCGCTGTACGCCGAGATCGAGGGGGTGCGGCAGATTGTCGAGTGGAACCACGAGGATTTACTTGGAGTCGAGCTGGAGACCGGGCGCACACTTTGGAAATATCACCTGCCCCACCGCGGCACGAACCAGAACATGCCCACCCCGTCGATTCATGACGGGGACATTCTTGTCGGCGGGGAAAAGCGCGGCATTCGCAGCATCCACCCCCATCTCAGGGAAAACAAGTGGGCCGTCACGGAAAAGTGGCATCAAACCCGGGCCGCACTGAACATGAGCACGGCGGTGATCAATGACAACCGGCTGTACGGCTTTTCCCACTACGGCTTGGGGGAGATGTTTTGCATCGACACCACCAACGGCAAGATTCTCTGGAAAGGCCCGGGGCGCACCGGGGACAACGTCACCTTTCTGTCCATCCCCGGCCACGTGTTGGCGCTGATAGACGATGGAGAGTTGCAGGTGCTAAAAGCCGATGGTGCCGAAACGGAAATTCTGGCCAAGTACAAGGTTGCCGACAACCCAACATGGGCGGCTCCTGTGCTTCTCAAGGATCAACTCTTGATCAAGGATAGGGATTCCCTGACCTTGTGGCGTTTCAGTGACACGAAGAAAAAATAGCCAAACGCTACCAAATGAAAATCAATTGGAACCCCCTCTCGTTCGCCATCGCTGCCGCTCTTGGCTTGGTCGGCTGCGGTGAATCTCAAACGACACAACCGACCACTCCACCCGCCACAGCGGAGATCGTTAAAGCACCTGACGTATCGGAATCCAAGCCCGAACCAACCAACGCGCCGCCACCTGTCATTGAGGAGAAGAAGCCGGGTCCGATGGTGGGCGTTTATGAGGCGAGCATGCTGAGCCCGGGCGCGAACCAGTCGCAGCCGCTGAACCTGGAATTGAAGGAGGACAACCAGTTCACCGCCTATCCCCAAAACGAGGCAAACAACAAGCTACACGGAACCTGGAAGATCGACGGCACACTCCTTGTCTGCACAGGCAGCACTGAGGGCACCAAGCAAAAGATGACCCTTAAAATCGATGCCAAGACGTTGCACCTCCTCTCCATCGATCAAGGGGACACGCCGTTACCGCTGGGTCAGATCACCCCTCCGGGGGCTAACAGGATCACCTTCAAGAAGAAACCCTGAGTTCGGTCCAACTCAAAACTCCCAGTCAAGGCCGGCGGTAAACACCCGGTAACGGTACTCATCCTGCGGCACGTTTGACTGGATGCTTTCCTGCTCGAAGCCCAGTTGAAACGTCAGGTGATCGTTGTGCTCGTACTCAATCGCAAGCTCGATTGAGCGGTCTGTGCGAAAGCGTTGATTGAAGAAATCCGCCGAGCGTTGCAGCTCGTAGTCATAGGTTGCCTTGCGGATCGTCGCGGAGAAGCTATACGGTGCCACCTGAATCCGCCAGTTGTGGGAGAGGCGCTCTCTTCGGTAGTCAAAATATCCGGCGCCGCTGTCCTGGTTTTCCAGAACGGAAAAACGGGTGCGCATCCGGACTTTCCGGTTGGCATCCCAGTAATGCGTCCATTCCACGCCGCGCTCGGGCCGGTCGTAACTCAGCTCGGTGTCCGGCATGTTAAACCCAATCTCGTCGCGCTGACTCCGAGTATCGTAATCACGCTCGACCTGGGATCCGTAGACGAGCAACTCGGAGCGATAACCGTAGTCGATCCCGACCGCCACACGGCCTCCAGCCTCCAGATAGTCATCAAGCGGCTCAGCAAAATATTGGCGTGAGACTTCCGGCTTTAGCTCCAGCCAAGTGTTGCCGGGGAGATTCCAGCGCAGCGCCGGCTCAAGGCTGACCTGTTTTCCCACCACCTGCACTGTCCCGATATCATCCTCGGTCAGCGAGGCGTCGAACATCTCGTCGATGTAAATCAGCCGAAGATCAGCTTTGAGGAGCCAGTTTTCGCCAAGCGATTTCTCCAGTGCCGCATTGACCAGTCCGGTCTGTTCCATGTCCACGCTGGGCGCATCAAAATATCTGCGATCGTCGAACGCCCCAAAAATGGTCGCCTCCACACCCGAGTCATCCAAAGGCAGACGCATCCCGATCAAGTCGAAACCGGTCGCAACAAACCCACTCGACTCATCGGCGAACGCCGACATGGTCACGTTCTCCTTGTAGCCGCCACCAAGCCGGAGGTTCGTCGAAAAATCCCACGCAGAGTATTCCTGCAGCAGCTCCCCCTCGATCTCTTTTTCCATCCCGGCAATCTGCTTTTCCAATTCGGCATCGCTGAGATCGGGCTCCTGCGCCGTAGCGCTTGACCAAGCGCTACACAACAATACGAAACCTAAAAAAAATCGAGTGACGTCCATCCTCACCAGCGTTAAACGCGCAGCGCTTGGCCAAGGTTACTCCGAATCGGCGGACGCCAGCCTCTCCCGAAGCCAAGCCGGCCGGTCGGTCGTGATGCCGTCGATGCCCAGCTTGGCCAAGCGTCTGGCCACCTCCGGCGAATTCACAGTCCAGGTAAACAATCCCATCCCGGCCGATTTCACTTTTTTAAAAAATGCCTCCGACTGAAGCCCCTTGTAGCTCACGTTCAACCCATCGAGCTTGGCCGTCTTGGCCTTGGCGATCAGTTCCTCCACGCTTGGAACCTGTTCGCCGCTCTCCTTGTCCATCTTGAAACTGGACAGATAGAAACATTTGATGCGAGGGAACTTGGCCTTGGCCTGTTTCACGACCTCGTAGTTGAAACTGATCACCACAAGTTGATCCGGAGACTTACCGCTTTTGCGAAACGACCTGCCCAGTGCCGGGATGATCTCCGGGCCGCACTTCACCTCAACAAACATCCGTTTCCCGTCCGGGATCGTCGCCAGCACGGCGTCCAACTTGGGAATACGCACCCCCTTCCACTTGGATCCCTTCCACGCCCCCACATCAAGCTGGCGCAACTCCGCATAAGTCTGATCTGCCACCTTGCGATCGACGCCGGCAATCTTCTTGGTCGTGGCATCGTGATGAAGCACCACCTCGCCGTCCTTCGAGAGAAACACATCCACCTCAACGGCATCCGCCTTTTGCTCCCAGCCAAGTTGAACCGACTCAAGCGTGTTCTCCGGCGCGTCATACGAGGCGCCGCGGTGCGCGATAATCTCGACATCCGCCGCGAGAACGCCGGCTCTATTAGCCAGCAACAATACCAGCAATAATTTCCATCTTATTTTCATCGGTAAAAAGTCAGGAAAGAATCCCATGCACGATCTCGCCATGGACATCCGTCAATCGAAACTGCCGCCCCTGATACTTGAATGTCAGCCGTTCATGATCGAGGCCAAGCTGATGCAGGATGGTCGCATTGATGTCGTGGATGTGAACCGGGTCTTCAACCGCCGCATACCCAAGCTCATCCGTCGCCCCGTGGCTCACGCCTCCCCGTATGCCGCCACCGGCAAACACCATCGAGTACGCCTCCTTGTGGTGATCACGGCCAACGTTGTTCGCTGCGCGGTTGTTGCTCAGCCCCTGCAGCATCGGCGTCCGGCCAAACTCCGCTCCGATCACGATCAACGTCTCATCCAAAAGACCGCGCTCGCGTAGGTCCGCAATCAATGCCGCCACCGGCCGGTCCAGTTGCCGGGCCTTGTTGGGGATGCTGCCAAACAGTCCGCTGTGATGATCCCAGCCCTGATCAAAAAGTTGAACAAACCGCACGCCCTTTTCCACCAGTCGCCGCGCCAGCAAACAGTTATTCGCTAGGCTCGTCGCACCCGGCTTGGCCCCATAAGCCTCCAACGTCGCGGTCCGTTCGTTTCTGATTTCCATCAACTCCGGCACGCTCGATTGCATCCGGTAGGCCAACTCATACTGCGCAATTCGCGTGGCGATTTCCGGATCGCCCACGTCCGCTAGCGCGGTTTTGTTGAGAAAATTAATCCCATCAACAATGTCCCGGCGACTGCCCGGGTCGATGCCCTTCGGGTTGGACAAAAACAAAACCGGATCGCCCTTGCTCCGGAACTCCACACCTTGATGCAGAGTCGGCAGAAAACCACTCCCCCAAAGACTGTTGCCAGCGCCGGCCACGCTGCCGGTGATCAGGACAACGTAGCTTGGCAAATCCCGGTTTTCGGTTCCCAACCCATAGCTCACCCACGACCCGATGCCCGGCCTCCCGAATCGCTCAAAGCCGGTATGCAGAAACAACTGAGCCGGGGCGTGGTTAAATTGTTCCGTGCGAACCGTTTTCACGATGGCCAACTCGTCCGCGATCGTCCCCATCAATGGCAAGTGCTCGGACAATTTCAGGCCACCCTGCCCATGCGCGTGATACTTGAATCGTGTCCCCAACAACGTCGGGTGCTCACGGATGAATGCCAACTGCTTGCCCTTGAACATATGGTCGGGACACTTCTCCCCGTTCCGCCGGACCAATTCCGGTTTGTAGTCGAACAACTCCAAGTGCGACGGCCCGCCGACGAGGTGAATATAGATAATGTTCTTCGCCCGCGCGGGACGATGTGGTTTACGCGGGAAAAGAGGGCCGGCACCGGGAGCCGCGAACAGGTTCCCGTTCATCGCCGAGGCCAGACCAAGCGCACCAATGCCGGCACCGGTGTGTTTCAAAAACTCGCGGCGCGTCTCGTTCAGATAATAATTCTGCTTTGGAATCATCGGTCAGCCTTTAACGATCGCCTCGTCCAGGTTCAACAAAATGTTCGCCACGGTGAACCACTT
>CETG01190329.1_pt1 | contig 13004 bp, 8 predicted proteins | sample 361471 | NCBI WGS metagenome assembly CETG01 (sample SAMEA2622696, study PRJEB7988) | marine metagenome | isolation source: saline water (ENVO:00002010), including | reverse complement strand
TGAGGGACTCAAGCGCTTCAATTTGGGCTGGAGTAAGAGATTCTGGTTCGTCCAAAATGAATTCTATGTCCAGATCAGACCCCGCATATCCCATCTTTGGGAGGCGTTTTCTGTCCCCAATCCGTGTTTTTTCTGCAACCTTGACTGAAACTATTTTTCCGGCTGGCGTCGAAACTCGCACATTTCCGCCCAGCATCAGGGTAGAATATGCGACTGGAACTTCCTGAATCAGGAAATCTCCTTCCCATCTACGTCCTTCTTCTGCATCGATTCTGAGGGTGACTGTCAAATCACCCGGTTCACCAGTGGGGTGCTCATTGCCCATCTTCGGCAATTTCAGTTGTTGACCATGCTTGGCTCCTTTGGGTACATTGATTGTGAGGCGAGTCTTTTTTCGACGCACACCCAAATTCGTGCAATGTGCACAACCTCGAGCTTTGCATTCTGAACAACGCACCAACCGATTGTGTGTGAATTGGATTTTTCCTCCTTCCAAGGCTTGTTCAATTTCAATATCAAGAGGTGCTGAGATATCGGCTCCTTTCGCAGTCTGAGGTTGAGGTTGTCGTGGACGACTTTGGAAGGGTGATGACTGTTGTCGGCCCCCTCCCATAAACTGTCGAAGAAGATCTTCAATTCCAGCGCCACCCATGCCGCCGGGCATCCCACCCATGCCACCGAAAGCCTGTTTCATCTGTTGTTCTTCATCGAATTGCCTTCGCTTCTCGGGCGTTTCCAATTTCTCCCACGCGCTCTGCACGGCCTTGAATCTCTCTTCAGCCGCAGCATCATCTGGATTGCGATCAGGATGGTATTGTCTAGCCAATTTCCGAAAGGCCCTCTTAATCTCTGCATGAGGAGCATCTTTCGAAACCCCAAGCGCACGATAGGGGTCCGACATCGGTTGTCCATAGAAGGGAGTGATTTCAAGTTGAGGCAAGAACCATGATGGTGGGCCTATATTCTGGCACCCACATGGCGGACGAGACGAACGGTGTTGTCCGCTATACGAATTCATGGCTAATCGATGTGGATGGGCGTCCTCATCAAGGCGATTTCATTCTCTATCCCAACGGGGATTGGGTACGAAGTTTAGGCGACGAGGATGTTGAACACGAGATTTCTGGGGAAGGGCGCTTAATCACGAGAACCTTCCAGAATTGGCACACTCATCTTGCCATGGTGTTGAATCGTTCTATGGGTGAAGGTTTGCCGTTGATGGAATGGTTAGAACAGAGTATATTTCCGACGGAAAAACGGTTGACTTCGGAATTTGTAGAAATTGGAACAAGGGCGGCAGCCGCTGAGTTGATTGCCACCGGTACCTCATTCGCCTGTGACATGTATTACCATCCCGAAGTTGTCGGTGAAGTATTGGCTGAATCGGGATTACGAGGAATTGTATGTGGGCCGATTACGGACGGATTGACACCAAATTTCAAACCCGGTTCGGGCGATGCACTGAGGCATGTCGAAGGATTGGTTCGAGAGGGTTCCTCTGCTCCAAACCGCGTTGAATATGGAATTGCAACACATTCGGTTTACACCTGTCCCGAAGACCTACTCAAAAAGGCTGCAGATGTGTCGCATGCAACCGGTTGTACACTCAGTATCCATACCTCAGAAACCCGACAAGAGGTCGCTGATTGTCATGCCAAACATGGGATGTATCCAGTCGAATATCTCGATAGCATTGGATATTTCCAGGAAGGTACGGTTTGTGCCCATTGTGGCTGGGTCACAAAGCGTGAGATGCGGATTCTTGCCGAGCATGAGGTACATGCAGTTCACTGCCCGGTCAGCAATCAAAAATTGGCAACCGGCGGCACGATGTCCTATCCCGCCATGTTGGATGCGGGCGTTGATGTCCGATTGGGGACCGACGGTGCGGCGAGCAACAATGCATTGGATATGCGAGCCGAAATGAAAGCGGCGAGTTTGATTCAACGCCATGATCACTGGGATGCAACCATCCTAGACCCAGTGGAAACCTATGAGTTGGGAGTTCGGGGTTCCAAAGATTGGGTTACTTGGGATCTGAATGATGTCCGAATGCGACCCATCGGTCGCGATGGACGTAGACTACTTGCAAATCTCATTTACAGCAATGCGAATTGTCTAGACATGTGGGTGGATGGACAGCCGCTACGACGAGATGGTGTTACGCTTACTCTTGACGAATCTGATGCATTTGAGAGATTGGAAGAAGCGGTTCAAACATACTATTCACACATGTAGGTGCCCAAATGAAAGAGACTGCAATCTGCTTGGCCGTTCTCTTTCTCCTTACTTCGTTTGCAGGCTGCTTCGGCGAGGAAGAGATGGAAATCGAAGAGGAACCACTGGAAGAAATTCGCCTGAATCACTTGCGAATGAAAGGGACACACAACTCATACCATGAGAAAACACCCGGAGTTTCGACCATCACACCTGAGAACAACTACACCCATGCAAACCTCTCGGTTCAAGTCGACCGGTTGGGGGTGCGTCAATTTGAGTTGGATGTGCATTACATACCGGGAATGGGGTTGCGCGTGTACCATACCAACTTGGATCCAGGAACAAACTGTTTGGGCTTTGCAGGGTGTATGCAAGTTTTGCTAGATTGGTCCAATGCAAATCCGCATCATGCTCCCTTGTGGATTTTTGTCGAACCCAAGGATGAACCCTTCTTGGTAGAGCAATTTGGTATCTTGGACATGATACAGGAGGAAATCAACCAAACTTGGCCTGCCGAGCAACAACTCACACCTGCAGATGTCCAAGGCAATGTTTCCGATTTACGAACCGCAGTCACCACCGTCGGATGGCCGACACTTGAGGAAAGTCGGGGAAAGGTCGTCTTCGTTCTACTCGACAAGACCGAGATTCGAGATTACTATGTTTCTCAACACCCAACGCTGCAAAACCAATCGATGTTTGCCATCGTTGAAGAAAACCATTCACTGGCCAGTGTAATCTCGTTTGTCAATCCGGATACACATGGAGACCGGCTTCGAAATGCGTCCGAGTTGGGATTCATGGTTCGTACACGCCCAGATTCTGCCACAGTTGAAGCTCAGGATGTCAACTATACGCGATTTGATTTGGCATTGCAAACCGGTGCCAATTTCATCACCACCGATTTTCCAGGGAGTGACTTGGAGGTTGAGTTTGCAATTTGGTTACCCGAGGGGCCAGTGATGTGCAACCCTCAAACGGCACCAACACATTGCACTACACGCGATATTGAACCCTGGGGGAATTACACACCAATCTCAATTGGCTAAGGGATGCCTTCATGGGCGGGTTATGGTCACGAAGGTTTGAGCGAGATGTCAGGTGCGACTACAATAGATGAAGATGCGTTTGAAGGTTGGAACGGGATGCTAGATGCTCTCAGTCCGGTCAAGGTCAAACTCAACGTGCTACTCATTGCGATTCCCATCACACTCTATTCCGAGTATGTTCTACACAATCCGGTCATGACATTTCTAGCATCGATGGTGGCTATCATGCCCCTCGCATTTCTAATGGGTAAGGCTACAGAAGAAATCGCCTTGAGAACCAGTGAGTCGATTGGGGGCCTACTGAATGCAACCTTTGGAAACGCAGCCGAGATGATTATCGCTGGAATGGCTATCTTTGCTGCTGCGAGTCTTGCTGAAGAGGGTGACTTCGCGGCGAGTGAAGATATGATTGATATCGTTAGAGCATCGCTTGTAGGATCGATTCTAGGAAATTTGTTGCTCGTATTAGGATTGGCTTTCGTATGGGGAGGAATCCACCACAAGGAACAGTCATTCTCACCGACCGCTGTTGGCGCAAATGGTTCCTTGCTATTGCTTGCTGTGGTCACCTTGACCATGCCGACTGCATACATCTTCGCGGTCAAAGGTGATATCACAGAGGAATCTATTCTCAACCTTTCACATGTGGCTGCGATTATTCTAATTGCACTCTATGGACTGTTCCTATTGTTCCAACTTAGAACGCATCAAGAGCTCTTCGCAACTGATGGAAAGCACCACCATGATGACCCCTTGATGTCTTACAGAGAAGCGATTGTCTTGCTTATACTCGCCACGGTTGTCCTAGGTTGGATGGCTGAAATATTGGTCCATTCAATCTCAAAGGGTGCGTCTGAACTCGGTTTGAAGCCCCTCTTCATTGGTGTGATTCTACTACCATTCTTCGGTAATGCCGCAGAACATTTCACCGCAGTCACCGTAGCAAAGCGTAACAAAATGGACCTCTCTTTCGCTATCGCGGTCGGGTCATCGACACAAATTGCAGTCTTTGTTGCACCCGTTATGGTCCTGATTGCATGGATTGTTGGAGTCGATTTAGGCTTCAATTTTGGTGTCTTTGAAACCATCGCCGTATTCTTGTCAGTCCTGATTGCAAATACCATTGCATCTGATGGAAAAAGCAACTGGTTAGAAGGAACAATGTTGCTTGGTACTTACGCGATTATGGGAGCTGCCTTCTATCTACACCCATGAGTGATAATCATGAAACCTATACTCATTCTAGTTAGTACAATTTGTGGCCTACTCATGATTGGTGGGCTTGTGGGTTACACCTACGAGGATGAAATCACCGACATCATGGTCCCCCCTGTCAATCAAGTCGGGTTCGCCGAAGACCCTTTGACGGAAAGTGCAATTCCTTCAGCACTCATCAATGCTGAACTCACCCTCGAGTGGAATGAGGATGTTTGGGTGGGCCTGATAACCCAAGAAGAGTTTGAGCGATGTGCACCAAGTGATGGATTATCATCGAACTGTATTAGCGAAAGTTCAGTCAACTATGCGGCTGGAGGACCGAATTCAAAAGATGCTCAGAGTTTCACACACGAAATATCTGGAGACGTATACTACCCTGTGGACGGTGGGGCTGGGTTTGGGGCTGGGACCACAGTCGATGTGCAATATAGTGTAAAGGTCACCTTCGCTTGGCCGGTCACCGTTTTCCTAGGTTTGTTGGGCTCAGGTTGTCTGACAATGGTTCAGAGAATGCATTGATGATGTGATGAAATGTCTGCAGTTCGTATTGCGATTACGGGAACTCCAGGGGTCGGGAAAACCACCTTTTGCAATCATGGACCTTGGGCCTCAATAAGTGTACATGATCTAGCGAGAGAAAACGATTGTCTGGGGGATATCGAGGAAGATGGTGCCGCGCCGATTGATATTGAAACCTTAGCTGAAAAAGTCGTGTGGCCGGATGAGGATTGTTTGATTATCGATGGACACTTGTCTCATCTATTGCCTGTGGATGCTGCCATTGTCATCCGATGCGAACCTGGCCTTCTTAGAGAGCGACTACAAGACAGAGATTACACCACTCAAAAAATCGATGAAAATGTAGATTGTGAATTGATTGGGCTCATCATGGCTGAATGCCTAGATTTACCCTGTTTGGAATTGGATTCGGCAAGCGGCGTTGAGGCCATGATTGCATCTGTAGAGGCTTGGATAACAGATGGTTTCAAACCCCAACAACCGAGCGAACCGATTGATTGGATTCGAGAAATTCATGGAGATGATTGAATGGCATTCGAAAAGGCAAGAGGAATTCACACGAAAATGCTGAAACCTATTGTGGATAGAATGTCGAATGTTGATCCCGCTACGCTAACTTGGATTAGTGTTCTTTTTGCAGCAGGGTGCTGCTATCTTCTCGCAACAGCAGGTCGGGATTCGGAGGGTGGCTGGAGATTGATTGGAGCATTTGCATTCTTGCTCATTGCAGCCGAATTGGATGCTCTCGATGGCGCCGTTGCAAGAGCCTACGATAAAGTCTCAAAATACGGAGATTGGTTGGATCACACAATCGATCGATTGGTAGATTTGAGTTTACTTATTGCCATCGGAATCAACACTGCATGGGTATCCGTACACTGGTTGGGTTGGGCTGCGGCCACCATGACGCTACTCGGTTCATACATGGGTACACAAGCACAATCTGTCGGACTCGGTCGCAATTACGGTGGCTTCAGTCGAGCAGATAGAATGGTTACTACCTTTGTTGGAATTACAATCGCTGCAATCATGGCGTTTAACGGCAGTTCTGATTATGCAATGCCTTCATCAATCGGAGACTTGCTTGGGTTCGACGCAATCAACCCAATGAACGCTGTTTTGTTGATTTCTCTTGTAGGTGGTATCTGGACGTTTTTGACGCGTGCTATCTCTTCTCGCAAGGAACTTTTGGCTGGTGAATAAACTGCACTATTCCAACCCGCCTTAAGGCGGGTTTGAAGCCGTCAGACTCAAATGGGCCACAATGGCAGGGCGAGCAGAGGCGAAGCCATGCGAAAGACGAGTTCTCGTGTTCCAATGCTATTGATTGCCATATTGCTAGGGTCCCTAATCACTTGGACCCCGACTGTATCTGCATCAGGAAATTCCAGCGCAGTTGAGCAGTTACAAGCGCAAAGTATCTCTGCGATATTCGATGGGGAAACTGAATCAACAACCGTATATTGGAGTAATCTTGTGACAACAGATTATCCATTGATGTTGCAGATGCAGGAGTCACGGTACTTGGTTTATCGACATAATGCACCGCTAAACGAATCGGTTGCAGCGAATTTGGTGCCTTGGGCCAATGTATCGATGTGCCCATCGACCGACGTAGGTACTTGTTCTGGTCGCACATTCCAACTAACATATCCACTGCCTGCCGGAACAAATGGTACCTACTACTACGCAATTGTCTCTTACTTTGCAAACAATGACGATGAGGATGGATCTAACGACTATTCTTACACCCTAAACAATCAGACATATTCTCCAGTATCTGTCGGAAATTTCGTCCATGGTGAGGCGAACATTTCCGAAGGCATTGTTGAATTGACAAATGATATTACAGCACCATTTTTCGTTCAAGCCAACTTTATCCCAACCATCGGAGCCTCCAATGAAGGGGCGACAGATATCAGTTGGGTCAACCTGAATACGATTGTTCCAGATAGTCTTCCAGAAGTTGGAGATGCTGCGTATGAAATCAGAATTTACCGACATGGTGAACCTGCAACTAGAGAAACTTGGTCTACAATTGACAAGACCGAAATTGCTCAACTGAATGCCGGTGATACTACCTTCCGTTACATGCTTGAAGCAAATACGGATGAGGATGTGTATTATTCGGTCACTTATCTCTACCTCGGGTATGAAGATGTGCGATTCTTGGGTACGAATACCCTCGCAAATTCAATCCATGAAGACAACGTTGCCCCTGGATCGGTGCAAGATGTTTCAGCCTCATTTGCTGAAGAACCTGAAGGTGGAACTGGAAACACGACCATCACATGGACCGACATTGAATCAGAAGAAGGTGAAACATACCACATCTGGAGATCGGGGACTCCAATCAACGATACCACCGCTGAAGGTGTTGAGTTGGTGGGAACTGCCGGCGATGAAGATGAATCATATCGACATCAAGTAGAGCGTGGAATGCTTGGACTGGCATTCTATGCGGTTACTGCATCTGATACCAATGGAAATCACAACAATAGCGTCTCTGTGAATTCTGCTTTGGAAATTGGAATTGAAGAAGACACCTTTACGCCATGGATTGCTGAGCCAACCAATGTGCAAGCAGTCTACATTGGAAACGGACAAACTACCATCACATGGACTGACCAACTTGGAGTAGAAGGTGAACAATATCACGTCTGGAGGTCTTGTGTACAACTTACCTCGATGGCATTTATTGGATTGGAAGAAGGACAATATCCCACATGTACTCAGCTGGTCGCGACCGTCCCTGACTCTGTGGAAACAGTAACGGTAAGCGTCCCTGATAATATCGATGAAAAAGCATACTACAGTGTATCTAGCCTCGCAAGATATAGCCTCTCATCTGAGCCTTACGAGGATTTGAGGTTCCAATTCAATTGGGATGGTCCTATCGATGAGGACACATTACGGCCATCTTTGGCATTCTTGCAAGACGCTTACATGACCAACCAGGCAGGTAACAAAATTACACTCTTGCGATGGGTCAATGATTTGACTGAATCCGGAGAGACTTACCAAATTTGGATGAATGAAAACGACCCATTTGGTGGGAATGAAGAAATCATGAGTGGAGATATTTCCACAGAGGATGGTTGGATTCCTATCGGCGATCCTGTTTATGCCGAGTTTAACAATCAACCAGACTTTACCCGGGTGATTGACTTGGCAGATAACTTGGACAAGACTACTTGGTATGCGGTAACAATGACCGACCAATATGGAAACGAAAACACCCAATATTCAATGTCGATGAATGCTCGTGAGGTCATAGAAGATACCACTCCACCAGAAATTACGCTCCTTGTTGAAAATGAAGATGGGGAAATCGTAGATTCACTCAGAGAAGGTGATTATCGATTATACGTCTATGCGAACGAAGAATTGGGCGAATATCCCATCCTGAACCTTAGAACGAGTGATTATGCTGAGGACGAAAACGGGTTCGTTATCGCTGGAACTGCATTTACCGAACAGAGTTCAACTGTTCGCGCACAACCACTACAGGGTAGTATAGAAAACGCATACAGATACCAATTTGAAATTACAAATGAAATTGATACTGCTGATATTCGTGCAACGTTAGAGATTCGGGATGCAGCCCAAAACGTGGCTGTAATCGATGTGACTGGATGGGCGATTGATTCACAAAGTCCTACTTTGGAAGTCTATGCTCCTAGCCAAGAGAGTTTGTACCTTTATGGCGAGCAAATACATGTGTACGGAGCGGTAACAGATGATGTTGGTATTGCATCTGTAGAAATCCAGTTCCGCTATTACGACAACGGTATCATGAAGGAAACCGATTGGACTGCAATGACGGATTTGACTTCAGCATCAACCAGCAACAACAGTTGGGTATTCGAGTGGTGGGAGCCAGCCGCCACTTTCCATGATCTGGGCAACAATCAGAAGGTAACAATACGAGTCACGGATACTTCTGGAAACGAAAAAGAATGGTTCACACTCTTTACTGTAGACAATTGTCTACGGATTATTGGCAACTACGATTCCGCCTGTATCGGACAACAAGTGTTTGAACCAGAAGAAGAAGTTGAGGCTGCCGAAGAGAGTTACTATGAGGGAGTATATCTGATGGTTTACGCACTCGGTGGAATCAATGTTGTATTGCTAATTATGACAATGTTGAGTGTTTTGTTAAATTCCCCTGATCGTAAGAAGATGCGAGGAGGAGAAGAGGATGACGAGGATGACTGGATGCGTGAATTCATGGGTGGTGGCGGCGATGAGGCTGCTGCAGGTTCCCCCGACGATGTTCGCAATGACATGGCCTCCTTGTCGGAAGATGCTACTGAACGCGCCGATGCAGAGGACCCATTCGCTAAATCTGAAGGCCGTGATCGAAAGCGAAGAAAGAAGACTGCGAAAGCCGAAGAAGTCGAGGAAGAAGTCGAGGAAGATGTCGATGATGATGAATTCGACGATGAAGACGATGACTGGGATGATGATTCAGGTCCAAAAAAGAAACCCGCGAGAAAATCTGTGAAGCGCAGGTCGGTACGCCGTAAGTAAGGCCGGTGGTCTACTGTTCGGAATGGGTGACCCCGGTACGGTCATCGAACAATACCGCCGATACGTGCAGGACGGGCGTTTGGAAATTAGCGAGGTCATGGCATCCGAGCTCAGCGATCTTTTGCTTGCAAAAAAGGGAAAAACACTCACTGAGCAAGGACATCTAGTAACCGCGCTTCGGGATTTAGCCAACATCCAAGAGATGAGAGGGAAATGGGGAGAAAGTCGCGCTGCTGCTGCAATGTTGGTCAAATCAAGAAAACAATATGTCAAATTATTGCGTTCCAATGGAATGAAAGATGAGGCAAAACAAGTCAGCCTTAGTGAGGCTGCCGATGAGGTTCAGCGCGGGCGCGTGCGCGTGCACGAGGGGAAACTTAGGGCGGCCCTTTCCCATTGGAAGCGTGCACGGAAGGTTCAACCAAACTTGATTGAAGCATACTGGAGACCGCTACAGGCTCATGAGGCCATCAAATCGTCCCTCAGTGGAGCGGGTAAATCTGGTCTGGCCTTGGCAAAAAAATTGACATCTGTTGGTCCAGTAAATCGCGTTGGAGAATCCTTCCAACTGATACCTGAAGGCGGGGAACCGCAACCTCTGGAATCTCTACTTTCTGATTTATCCAGGTGGTTGAAACCTGAACTAAATTTGCCTGCAAAAGCATCGATTCCACTCGATTCTGCCAAGCGTGACCTGGAGCGCCAAATCGCCTCAATCGAAGCGGGGGAACAAGCAGCCAATGCAAAGTTACAGGCCGCAATAGATACACTGCAACCCGCTGTGGACTATCACGAATATTCTCGTGGTGGAACCGCTTGATCACACCTTTCCGATGTAGTTCAACCACTTTCTACAGGAGGGACACCATGTCCACTTGTTGCCATTGTTGACCGCTTCGTGGGCGGGACCTCCACAGGTTGTGCAAGGCTCATGCTGGCTGAGTTCTGGATGTCCTGTCACTTGTTCACTTGAACCCTTGCGGCGCATAAGCACCAAGCCAAGCACGACAAGTGCAAGCAAACCGAAGATAATCCCCGACCAAGCGACCATCGAAAGACCCTGGCTAGATGATGTATCTGCACTAGGAGAACAATCCTTTTCGGTACAAGCCCAGTCATTTCCGCTGGAGCCCATCACACAGACACAATCATTGCAACCATCTCCTGCAGGTCGAGTTTCCCCCTCAGCACAAGTCGGCTCTGGTTCTTCCACTGGTGACTCAAATACGTAAGAGAAATTCGACCAGTATTCCATGGTCTGCCCATCGGCAGAAGTACTAACCAATCTCAATGTCAAACGGTCATGATTCGTTCCCCGGGCACGTTCAAAAATGGTATTGAAAGCCTGATTATCTGGCTCGTTTTCAATCCACCATGCAATCGCACCGGGGGGTTCGATGTTTAGGAGCAAGTTCTCGATGCCTTCCGTTGAATTCCAACTCAGCCCGTAGATTGCAACTTGCTCTGTGCTTTCAATCGTTGATTTCCAATCCACTGAAATTGACCATGATTGTTCTCCACCCATGGCATCAACATTCAGCTGTGCTGGTAAATCGAAGTCAAGCGCTTCATCACAACGGCTGTCGTCTTCAGGATGATTGTCGATTGTTAACCCTGTGCTGGATGCGGTTGGACATCCGTCTCCATCCAAATCGGACCAAGCCAATGAATCCAATTCGAAAGCGTCCCCTTCTTCAATTCGTAACCCATTTGAGCCGATATAATATGTGTAAACATCTCCCCAACCATCTCCATCGGTATCTCTTGACTGTGATGGATTGGTGGGAAACGCATCACCGACCTGATTGATTCGATAACCATCGGTGTCAAGTGAATATGAGTAATTATCACCAATATTATCTCCATCCTGATCTTGCCATTGGGTAGGGTCATCTGGGAACGCGTCTCCACTCTCGTTGGTTCTCAAGCCGGTGTTGATATCCTCCTCAAAGTAATACGCATCTCCAAACGAATCACCATCGGTATCGCACCACTGTTTGGGATTTGATGGCCAGGCGTCTCCATACCCCATTCCGAGAACACAAACCGGCCAATCATCATCTGGATCTGACCATTCATCGCCATCAGTATCCGGGCAGCCACCTCGATCTATGGATGATGTACCCCACGTTTGTGGACACCCGTCTCCACCTGCACCTGGTGCATTGTTGTCTCCATATCCATCCCCATCAGAGTCGGACCACTGCAGTGGATTATTGGGGAATGCATCTTCTTCATCAATGACGCCGTCACCATCGGTATCTGGAATCAGTACCCACCATGAACCGGTGTTATTTGCAACAACAATACCTCCTGAATGGTCAAATGTAAATCCTCGTGGAATTCCCGTTACGTTCCATTGTCCCAGTTGTGTCATGTTGAGTCCATCATAGAACTCCAATTGTCCATGTGAACTATCCGATGCGTCTCCACTGGCGATAACAAGGAATGAGCCATCTATGAAGCCAGCCCCAAACCCTTGATCTGTAAATTGAAAATTCAACATTTGCTCTCCATTATCCGCGTCCCAGACTATCGCTTGGCCATCCCAGCCTGCACTCATAAATGCGCGAATTTCTTGATGCCAAACGACAACACCTGTGTAGTTTGAATGACTGTACTGTTCACCTGAATCCGTCCATAATGTGGGGTCTGGTTCTTCAGTATTCCAAAGTCGGATTGAACCATCTTGAGCTGAACTGGCAAGCCTGGCTCCATCTGAGCTGAATTCCATGGTCCAATGCTCTGTTTGATAACTCCACCCTGTAACCTCAATCATTTGATCGATGTCCAAAATTGAAACTTTGCTCACCTTCCCTGTGGAACTAGAATTCTCAACCCATGACATCGCTAGGAGGTTCTCCATAGGATGCAAATCGATTCGGCCAAATGCTTCCAAATCCGGATGATGTTGATCGATTCTCCATGTCCACAATTGTTTCCCATCCTCACCACAAGCGACGATGGTCCCATCAGAGTAACCTGAAATCATCAACTGCTCATGCAAAACTACACTCTTTGCAAATGGATATGCGGTGATGGGTTGATCAAAATCTGGATGGAAACACTGACGGGAAATGCCACCGTTTCGATAGTCACGAAGGGTTGTGACCCCATTTGATTCTGCAAATGCAACAAACGGATCATCAGGGTGCATTTCGATTTCTCGAAGGTAATCAGGGCTAAATCGACGAGATATCTCAAGTTGCAAATTTGATGTCATGACATGAATCTCAACAGCTCCATCTCTGCCAACTGTTGCATATTTTGTGCCTTGATCATCAATCGCTACCGCAGTAATATCTGATGGATATGGTTTGTTGTACGATACAATCCCATGCCAACCATAATCGGCCAAAATTCCACCTGCATAATCCATCATCAACAAGCGACCTGGGTCATGCAATCCTACTGCAACACCGGATCCATCGGGCGCCCATCGTACCGCCGAGATGTTTTGCG
>CETG01121191.1_pt1 | contig 13005 bp, 6 predicted proteins | sample 361471 | NCBI WGS metagenome assembly CETG01 (sample SAMEA2622696, study PRJEB7988) | marine metagenome | isolation source: saline water (ENVO:00002010), including | reverse complement strand
GGTGGTGTTGGCCAAGTAGGATTTTGAGGAGAACTTAATGTAGCAGGGAAATCTCTTAATTGTTGCCTGTAAGTTGCCCACTCGGTCTTTTTATCTGATGATAATGGAGAATCTGCTATAGCTTGAGTCCAATCACTATCTAATAGTTTTTGATCTCTTACTTTTCTTAAACCAACCCAATTATCGGCTAGTTCTGCAGGAAGATTTCCATTATAGAATCCAGATGCCGTAGTGTATGTCCATCCAGCTTGCACTAGACATTCATTTTTACTTCCTCTATATGTACTACCAATTCCAACTTCAAGCCAATCATGTAAAGGTGGTGGGTTTTTAGTTGTATCTGCATAACCAGTCCAAGTAGTTGTCACTAAATTTGTAGAAGGATCAATATAAGCATAGTCTATAAATTCAGTTCCTATACCTACTCTTTGATCTTCTAGAAATTCAGTAGTCTTTTTTTCAATCTCAGAATTAGCCATATTGACCATTCCAGTGATACCACCTAATTTTGCAAGTAAATCGTCAGAAATAAAACTCATGTTGGATTACCTTTAGAGAACGAGAATATTATTATAGCACCTGAATTACCACCTTGGGCAGTACCAGTACTTCCTGCAACACCACCTCTACCACCACTACCAGGACTGAACTGCAAAGCACCCCAATAAGAACTACCGCATCGTCCAGATGCACCGTAAGCACCAGCTCCACCTTCTTCACCCATTGTAGAGATGTCACCATAACAAGCAGCACCTCCACCACCTGCAACTAAGTTACCACTATTACCACCAGTACCACCATTAGCATTATAAGCAACTGATGCAGTTCCATTAGCACCAACAAATTCTGCTATACCACCAAAGTTTCCATTACCACCACCAGTTCCAGCAGATCCACCATTACCAATAAAGACTCTACATCTACCTTGTACTCCATAATAACTCTGACTCATTTGAGCATAGCTATATTCACGAAGTGCAGTACCGCCACCGCCGCCACCGCCGCCAGCACCAGAGGAACTACCATCTCCTCCTCCACCACCAGGACCAGTAATTAGAACAACCCATCTATTATAAGTGCTAACATTTGCATCATGGTAAGTATTGGTAGAACCAGTATATGTGGCACAATCCATTCCTTGAGTAGAGGATGAACTTGATGCTCCACCCTTCTGTCCTTTAGGTCCTTTCTGTCCTTTTTGTCCTTTTATACTACTACCAGATCCACCCTTCTGACCTTTATTTCCTTTAGTGGAATTATCTTGACCAGGTTCTCCTTTATTTCCTTTAGTGGAGTTGTCTTGACCTGGCTCTCCTTTACTTCCTTTAGTGGAGTTGTCTTGACCTGGTGCACCTTTTTGTCCTTTAGTGGAATTATCTTGACCAGGTTCACCTTTTTGCCCTTTAACATCACTAGGTTCACCCTTCTGTCCTTTATCACCTTCTCCTTTTTGACCCTTTACAGATTCACCTTTCTGTCCTTTTTCATCATTAGGTTCACCCTTCTGTCCTTTTACAGATTCACCTTTCTGACCCTTTTCCTCTGAAGGTTCACCTTTTTGCCCTTTAACATCACTAGGTTCACCCTTATCACCTTTTACAGATTCACCTTTTTGCCCTTTAACCTGACTAGGTTCACCCTTATCACCCTTGGTAGAGTTATCCTCACCTTTCTGTCCTTTATCACCCCCTTCACCTTTCTGTCCTTTATATTCACCCTTCTGACCCTTATTACCTTTTTCACCCTTATTACCCTTCTCATCTATAGCACCTTTTTGTCCTTTCTGACCCTTTTCTCCTACCTCACCTTTTTGTCCTTTCTGTGCTACTTCACCCTTCTGTCCTTTTACAGATTCACCTTTCTGTCCTTTATCACCACCTTTACCAGTTAATCCTATTGAACCTTTTTCACCCTTTTGACCTTTTTGCCCTTCTTCTCCTTTCTGTCCTTTTGGTCCGAAATCACTAATTTCAATAGTTCCTTTCATAGAACTATGATATTGACAAATATAATAAAGAGTACTTGGTGCGTCGGCTGCAACAGTCCAAGTCATAGTTCCTGACTGAGTACCATTACCTGTTATACCAGTATTATATTGATTACCAGTTCCAGTAGTTTGAGAAGTCTTAATCCAGAAAGGATGTCCACTTGCACTTACAGTAAAAGTATAACTAAATCCTCTTATTAACTTTATTGTTGGATTATTACATACACTATCGACACAGTAAGAACCAGATCCACTGTTTGTTATGTTAAAAGTTCTATCTCCTCTGATACCTTTTTGACCTTTTACACCTTTCTCCCCTTTTTGCCCCTTCTGACCCTTCTGTCCTTTTTCACCTTTATCATTTAGTTCACCTTTCTGACCCTTTTGTGCTTCTCCTTTCTGTCCTTTTACAGATTCACCTTTCTGACCCTTATTACCTTTTTCTCCTTTTTGTCCTTTAACCTGACTAGGTTCACCCTTATCACCTTTAACTTCCTGACCTTTCTGTCCCTTTTCTCCTACCTCACCTTTTTGTCCTTTAAATTCACCCTTCTGTCCTTTTTGCCCCTTTTGACCCTTATTACCTTTTTCCTCTACATCACCAATTTGACCCTTCTGACCCTTCTGACCTTTTTCGCCCTTCTGACCCTTTTGTCCTTTTTCACCTTTCTGTCCCTTTTCACCCTTATTACCTTTTCCTAGTATCTCACCTTTACCACCTTTATTACCCTTCTCTCCTTTTTGACCTTTCTGACCCTTTTCACCTTTCTGACCCTTTTCACCCTTCTCGCCTTTTTGGCCCTTTTCTCCCTTAGCACCTTTAGCATTAACATATCCTTCCTGACCTTTCTGACCTTTCTGCCCCTTCTGTCCTTTAGTACCTTTTTGACCTTTTTGACCTTTTTCTCCCTTTTCTCCTTTTTCTCCCTTGTTACCTTTTTCGTCTACCGCACCTTTTTCACCAACTTCACCCTTCTGACCTTTGGATCCTTTCTGTCCTTTCTGACCCTTAGTTCCTTTCTGACCCTTTTCTCCTTTATTACCTTTTTCAGTTACATCACCAATTTGTCCTTTTTGTCCTTTTTGTCCTTTTTCACCCTTTTGTCCTTTTTCACCTTTTTCTCCCTTTTCACCCTTATTACCTTTCTCTTCTACATCACCTTTCTGACCCTTCTGACCCTTCTGACCTTTAGTACCTACTTCACCTTTATCACCTTTTACAAAATCACCTTTCTGACCCTTTTGACCTGGTTCTCCTTTTTGTCCAGTTAAACCTACTTCTCCTTTATTACCCTTGTTACCAAGTTCACCCTTCTGACCCTTCTCTCCACTAACAGCTTCAATCCATTGTCCATCCTTATAAATTTTCATCCTCTCAACATCACTTTCCCACCATAACTCACCTTCAAGTGGTCCTGTTGGTGCATTATCTGATATGGTAGTAGGTATAACTGTTATTGTCGCAGCAATACCTGGATGACCTGAAGGATTCTGAACATCAACAAAAGCAGTTACAGAAGCTCCCTTAAAATCTAGTTCGGTTATACTTTTAGCAACACCTACAAGAACACTTTCATCATAAATGCTGATAGATCCTTCTTGGAAACCACCACCAGTGGGAATCCAATATCTTCTACCTGGATCACCATCAACAGATATTAATTGATATTTCTGTCCTGTAGGTGGATTATTATTTTCGGGATGATATAAAGGATCACCTAAATTAGGTTCAGCTTCACCCAATCCAAGATACTTATACCTATCACCTTTTAATCTATCTTGTGGGGTTTTTTTAACCCTTCCGCTAATATATTTGTTAGACATTACTATTTTCTAACACACTTGCGATAAATTCCATCTGTAATGGAGCAGCATAACCACCAGCATTAGTACTACCAACATTAACTCTAATAGATTTATTGGTAGAAGCAACTGCCATAGGTAAAGTAGTTCCATCCCCTGCAGGATCTGATTCTCTTGGATAAGAATGCTCACTATAATGATTATCCATAGAACAGGTAAAGAACATTGTATTATCTAATATCTTTACCGTATTACTATTCGTGAGAGTGTTAGGACCTATCTCTAATACTAATTCTCCACTAGTAGGATTATATTCAGCATTCCAACATGGGAATTTTGTACCATTAGCATGTCCACTACCACTACCATCAACAACTTCTACAGTTTCTGGTCTTGCTCTTACAAATTTATGTACTGCTGGTTGATAATTATGTATATTTCCTGAAGATCTACCAACTTCTACAGAAAAACTAGTACTAGTAGGAACAGTGTCTACAATATATGACTGTTGTGGATCAGGAAATATATTTGTAGTTATCCCAGTATAAGTATTTTCAATTGAATTCGCAACACCACTACCACTTACGAATGTATGAGCAGTTTGGTTAGTAGAAGGTATAGTTTCAAGAACCTGAACTGTAATAGTAGTTGAAGTAATTGCCTGAATAATCAAAGATTTACCACTAGCAGGGTCTGTTGATCTTGGATAACTCTTATTACCAGAACCATGAGTACAAGTAAATTGCATTGCATCATCAGAAATCTTAACACTCTGCCCAACTTTAAGTGGATGAGCACCAATATCTAATACAAGAAGACCAGTAGTAGGATCATATGTTGTTGCATTACCAGGAGTTGCTTTATATCCACAATCAAAATATATACCAGCTAAAGTAATTTTTTCAGTAGCAGAAAATCCATGATCTGCCATTGTAGTAACAGTCGCTATTCCTGTTGGTTCATCATAAACAACATTACTAATAGTTGTAACACCAACCTGAGTTCCTTGAAGATATACTGAATCAACTACTAATGGAGTCTTTTCTAATACTATTCTACCATCCACCAATATTAAAGCATCATTTGGTGGTATCTCTGCTTCTTTTATTACCCGTACATCTCTAGTATTTCCCGTACTTCTCTGCTCTCTTCTCTGAAAAAATGTAACTGTTGGATATGTATCTCCTATTGCAACATTAGATACTTGTGCATACAATAACAAAGAAGAAGTTCCAGTAGGAACCTCATAAAGTTTCTGCACTCCTGGTGCTACAGGAACAGCAATATTAAGAAATTTATTTACTGGTGCTATTGCCATATTATCTCAACGCTAATATTAATGGAGTTAATTGTGCTTGGATTGCTCTGTTAAAGTCTCTTCCACGAATAGTTGAAGTTGTCTGATCAATCGTCAAACCATCACCGATTCTAAAATTACCCTTCTGATCCGTGCTTGTAAATGGAACTTGACCTCCATTAATAGCAATGACCTCATTTTCAGGTATTGGTTTTCCACCCTGGAAGGGGTTGGCTTTATTTATATCTGTACCAGCACCGATATACTCAAACGAATGTGAACTGGTTATAATCCTACTCAACCTAACCAGTTCCATCTTAGTTCCACTTGGAATAGCATATGGAATAAATTCATTAAAGGTAACTGTAGTTATTCCAGCATAAATTCCTGTAGTAGCATTATCTGTTGCCTTATCAACTGTATATAATATTGGATCCATATCTGCTACTAATTGTGCAGCTCCACTTCCAGAAATATTCAATGTAACATTTTGAGTAGGTAAGAAGTTTCTACCACTAGCAATAACATCAACAGAAGTAATAGTTCCAGCAGCACTTACATTTGGAGAAAACTCAGCAAAAATTGCTTCTGGTCCTTGAGGTAAAGTAGCAGTAATAATTGGAGGTGCAGAAGCACTATAGTCTCCAGGATTACCACCATCAACAACAGTAACTCCCCTTATTAATTGCATGGGTTCTGTTATTGAATCTGTAGAAATACTATCTGGATAGTCATTCATATCTAAATGGAAATATGCTGCCTGTCCGTCAAAAGGTGTTCTATATCTCCTATTAGGAGTATTAAAATCTTGACAATCACTTACAATAACAACATCTGATTCACCATTTACTGCAGTATTTGTAGTTGCATCAAATTCAACAGCACCTACACCATCAGCAACTAATCCATAATTACCAAATGATGAGTTAGAGTTAGTTAAATCACACTGACCACCAGAAGTACAACCAATTGCTATATCACAACCAATTGTAAATATTGAAACTAACTGAGCATAAGCATTGTGAGAGATAGAAACACCGATACCTGCTTCATTATATTGAGTAAATGCATCACATACCATACTCTTTAAGTCTTGCCCTAAATCATTGGTTCCTGTAAATGAAGCATCAACATGATGTCCATTTATTCTCATACCTATACTACCCGTCATAAAGTTAGTACAGTTTCTAATATATGGACTTCTGTATCTACCATTTGGACCTTCATTAGCAGGACCAACAGCAGTATAACCAGTTACAGCACCAAATGATAAACCTTCAGTAATGTATTCTGTTGTTGGTGGGAATGCAATAGCAGCACAATCTGGATGATCTTGTAATACAGAGGTTCCTGCAAAGTTAAGATTCTCGATTAAACATCCATTTCTAACATGAATCACATCTCTATTAGGATTATTGGGAACAATAGTTACTAGTCTAATATCTTCTCCAGTAATAGTAACTTTATTTCTTAATCCAATTGGATTATTTTCTTCATAAACACCAGAACGAACCTTAATTGTATCTCCTTCTTGTGCTATTGCTGCTGCAGCACCAATTGTTCTTTTTGCATCTCCTTCTAATAATCCACTATTATTATCATCACCATCTCTAGTAACATAGATTATATTAGTTGTTTCTACACCAGATGGTCTCCAAGAAACACCAACACCAGAAGCAGATAATCTATAATCATTTTTAGCACGAGTGGCATCATGTCCATCATCATCAAATAAATCAATTATTCTATTCTCTAGTTCTAATGTACCAACAAGCTTTGTATTACTACCTACATTTAAGTTCTTCTCAATACCAACACCACCTTCTACGGTAAGAGCACCAGTATCTTTATTTGTAGATTGTGTTGTACCAAAAATCTTCTCATCACCACAAACATTTAGATTACCTGCAATACCAACACCACCCTTAACAATTAAAGCACCAGTATTACAATCAGTAGATTGTAATGTAGAGTCAATTATTTGTGATCCACAAACATTTAGATTTTTAGCAATACCTACACCACCCAAAACAACTAAAGCACCAGTATTGCAACTAGTAGAATCTACAGTTGATTGAACTTTTGCATTAGCTCCAATAATAACACTCTTAACAATAGCAAGACCACCATCAATTTGTACAGAAGCATTTGTAGTACTTGATGCATCTGTTGCATCATTAAATGTTGTCTTACCATCTACATCAAGAGTAGCATTTAATGTAGTAGCACCATCAACATCTAACGCAGAATTTAAGAATGTATCACCATCTACTTCTAACTCAGAATCAAATTTAACATTACCAGTTACATGAGCTTCACCAGTTACATCTAATTCTTTCTGTGGGTTATTATTAAGAATACCAACCTTAGACATCCTGTAAATAGGAGAATCTGAAGGTGAAGGTGATACCTCACTGGTATGACCCCATAAATCTTGAGAAAATATCCTTGCAATTGTTGTTGGGTTAGCAGGATCAGGAATAGGAATAATAGTATCAGTTCCTAAACCTAAACTATTCTTTTGTCTAAAATTAAGAGTCTGGAATAACTGTGCAGTACCATTAGTCGGTAAATATACGCTCTCATCTTGAACATATATTCCATCTAAATCTACAGGAGATGCTTGTACCCATCTAATTCCAGTACCATCTCGATTTAGATAATATCCATTAGCACCTGGTGAATCACCAGAATCATAAATGTTTCTAGAAATACGAACACTACCATCTACATCAAGTTTTAACTTTCCTTGTGTAGATTCATTAAACAAAGCATTACCTTCTGCCCAATCTCCAGCTGCTCTAGTTGTTCCAATACCAACTGTACCCATACCAGATACCACGAAGGTAGGTTGAGATGGTTGATTATTATATTCACTAAATCCTATCTGGAAAGTATCTACAGGAGTTGTAGTTCCAATTCCAACCCTAGTAGTTTCAACACCAACTACTCCAGTTGACGCACCAGTAATATCAAAACCATGTGTTATTGTTGAAACTGCAAATGTATTGGTATACTGATCACCTATCTGGAACTTAGCATCAGGATTTGTAGTTCCAATACCAACTTTACACGGGTCTACTAAAATAGTTAAACATCGATTTCCAACTTGGAAAGCACCGTCAGGTTGCGTGGTTCCTATACCAACATTACCGTCATCAGCAACAATAAACGCACTCTCAAATTCCTCACTAGTAGTACCATACCAAGTTCCACCAATACCTATTTGGAATCTTCCGTCTGGTTGAGATGTTCCAATACCTACTCTACCAGGAAACTGTCCATCATCTTCATATTTTTCAGATGATATAGCAGTAAATACAGTACCACCAGTACCTACATTAAATCTATGTTTTACTGTTAGATAATCACTGTATAGTTCAGCATCAATAAAAACATCACCATAAAAAGTAGAAACACCAGTAACTCTAAGATTCTCTACTTGGAAATCATTAACATCTTGAACTGCTGCTGCTCCAACTAGATCAGCATATAATTTCCCATAAACATGTACATCATTATAAAATTCAGATACATTACTTACTTTATAATTACCTAATCCCCCAAAATTATCTGACTCTGGCATTTCTAAAATCCTCCAAAGTTAGACATTGCATCACTAAGACCACTTGCAGCATCTTTAAGACCACTCTTTAATGCATCAGTATCAATAGATTCTGCCATACCTTTCATTTCTGAAGCAACTTCCTTAAATTTACCCCCAGTAAATGATGCTGCTAACTCTGGTCCACCAATTTCTGTTCCATCAAAACACCAACCACCAAAAGTTACATCTCTTGGAGCCAAATTACCAGTTAAAGCATCACAGTTAGCAATATTACTTTCAAGTCTAATTTCATTACCAGCATTCAATTTAATATTCTTTCCAGCATCTAAGACAATATCTTCATCTGCATCAATTATAAGATTCTTTGCGGTAAGTTTAATTTGACCATTTCCCATTGCTGTGATATTAACATCACCTGTCATTCCAGTTATAACAATATTACAACCACCATCTTCCTTAGTTCCACCAGTAATTTCAATACTACCATCATTTTCAATATGAAATATTCCACCATAATTCATACCAACACTACTGGTATAAGAATCACCACCATATCCAAGTATATCATACACCACAGATCCGTTATAACCCATCTGTGGATTTCCAGTATCTACCCTAAAATGAGGTCCAAAATTAATAAATTCTCGTCCCTGCCAATTTTGATTAGTAATAGGTCTTTCTGAATCAGACATTAATTAATACCTTACCTTCTTATTTATTTCAACTAACACAATCAATAACTTGCTTAACTTCTCCCTGATAATTATCAGGTCTAGTCTTAATTATTGGTTTTAATATTGCACCATGCCCAGTTCTAGTGTCAATATTAAGTTCTGGTAGTTCCTTAAGAGGATTAACATTAACTTTTGTACTATCTGGAACTGTTACATTCACAATTCTACCATCCACATCAACGTAAATTTTATATTCATTACCATCATTATCAGTAACTTTATCATCAGGATCATAATCTTCGCCTGGATTAATAGGTATTACCCTATCAATAATAAGGTCCTCATCATCTATATCTTCAGGAACTGGATAATTTTCACCCTCAGATACAACATATATTTCAGTTACTTGCTGATAAGTAGGTGAATCTGGATCATAATCAACAACTGCTCTTCCAATTGCACCTCTTCCTTTCTTACAAGTATCAGTTATTTCAACAAATGGTGGACTATTATACCCAGAACCACCACTAACTAAATCAACACCAATTATACTTCCTACTGCAGTATTGCCCTCACCAACAATAGCACCAACAATTGCTTTACCAATAGCACCTTTACCTCTACTACCAAAAATATTAACCTTCAATCCAGCACATTTTAATGGTGGACCTGAATAACATTTACCAAGAGAACTCTTAAATCCAGGCTTACTTACGCTAGGATTCATAAAATCAAATAAACCTAATGATGCTGGTCCAGCAGCAACACTAAGATCTTGAACACCTTGAACCAATTTAGAAGTTAATTTATCAGCAGTATTAGCAGCATCTAAAATAGTATCAACTGAAACACCAATTGCACTCTTAGGACCTTTACCAAGTACCCATTCTTTAACATTCTCATCAACATTTACAGAAGGAAGTTCACAATCTAATGCATTAGCAATACCCATTAACCCTTCTGCCTTAGATCTAAGAAAATCACCTATATTAAAACCACCAACCTTACTAAGCATATCTCCTAAATTTCCACCAAGAAGTGGTCCTATTGCCTTAGTCAATCCCCCAATAATATGATTCATTAAACCACCCATGAATTGTTCACCAATACAAGACACAAAGTTCTGAACATTATTTAATATTCCATCAAGCATACCCTTTATAGAATCTCCAATACCACCAATTACATTACCTATAGCACAAGGTAAAAATTGCTGCACCGCTTGAATTGGTCCCATCATAGCAGCCTGTGCCATTGCACCAGCTTTTTTAGCAACCTTACGACTCTTAGTAGCAGCAAACACAGTTGCAAATGTAGTATTATATAATGCCTTTAATCCACCATTTATTTGTGGAGCCATACCTTTATAAAGGCTATTAGTCATATTTCCAACAAGACCAGACGCTAATCCAGCAATTTTTTCAGTCTTTTCAGACAGTAACTTATTCAACTTACCTTTCACTGATCCAACAGCATCAGACACATTAGCAAGACTTCCCTTTAGATCTTGAACCCTACTAACCATCCCTTCAACTTCAGATTCTATTTTACTGATAGCTGCACTAGGACTATTACTACCAAAAACAACAGTTTGACCTTCTGCTTGATTAGCAGCTCTTTCATCCTTTCCTATCTTTTTAGCATCACTTGCTGATACATGTCTTGGTGATTTTTGAGATTGTGAATTTTCCTCATTAGTTTCATTCTTAACAAAAAACGTACCATCATTTTTTACTTTTCCAGTATATCCTGTAAAAGGTACGAACGGAGAAGAATATTTATCAGTAGCACCATACATTGTATTGCCAAATACACCTACAATTACTGGTATTTGTGCATCATCACCATCTAAGAAAAATCCAAATACATTATCACCTGGAGATACAGAAACACTTGTTGCTTTATTTCCTTTACCAGATCCAGCAGTAGGTGGTAATAAAATTTGTGCCCAAGGAAGATCACTATCAGGTAAATCTACAAGACTGGGTGGATGATAACCCATAATACGAACTTTACGTCTATTACCCCATCCAGCACCATTTATTTGTAGACCCTGAGCTTTCTCTGGTGCTATTTGTCCTATCCACCAGAGGAAATTATCTCTTCCTACAAAATTACTTTTTAGAATAGATTGTTCTATTGTCATTTTTGCCCAAATGTATCTTTAATTAGTACTAATGCGGTGTAAGAACCCGTAGAATCAAAATGATGACATAATTCCTTAATCATATATAGACCAGTTTGTTCAGAATCAGTAGTTTTTTTCTCTGTAATATCAATTCTTGGAAACTGACATTCAATGACATCACCTGCATGTAAAGCAGTATTTGATGCAACAGTCATTGAAACCGTTTGAGTAAAAATTGTATTATACCTCATCATAGATTGTGATTGGATTTTAGCAGGATCTGCATTTTTATCAATTGAAACACCTCTTTCCAGTGTACCAATATCTAAAACACCAGTTATATTTCTAGTTGGTAAATCACCCAAAGTTTTACCAGAATTATCACTAATTTTAGGTAGAACAATCTCCTTACCCATAGTTTCAGCTTTTCCTTTATAGTCTGCTAACTTAAATAAACCTTTTTGAGGATTAGTATATGAAAAATCTAATGGATTAAAGAATGTTCTATTACTACAGAAAGCACCTCTCTGTAAACTTTCAAGAAGATTCTGATTCCTATTAGTAGTATATTTTAATATCTTAAAATCTTCATCAGGTGCTTTATCAACTCTAACTTCACTGTATACATATTTCTCTGGAAATACATCTGAAGAAATTAATCCATCAATAGAATTATAATTATAACCTCTTTGAGTCTCAAAGAAAAAGAATCCTGCTGTCGCATCATTAGATTTTGACACAGGTACAGATTTTGATGCCAACCATGTCAATATTGTGAATGGTTTTCTCAAATTACCCATAAACGCATACTTATTTTGGGTTTCGTCTATAAAAAGCTTTTTATTTGTCTGTAAATATTCTTCAATAATTTTTTTAACAGATTCAGAGATCTTCAATGAACTTGGATATCTTTTAGGAACTCTTGCAGTTTCATTTGTTATTGCTTCACGAGAAACTAAATTTAGAGTAAAAGTCTCAAATTCCGTAGACGACAACACATTTGTAATTGAACCAACAATTAATGGATTGTCAAGAAAATCTAAACCTGGATTATGATTACAATTTCCCTTTACCTTTAATGATACTCTCTCACCACCCCTTAAAGGTAAACCATTATATATTGAAGTTAATTTACCATCTGCTCCTTCTATAACATTACCAGTATTAACTACAGTTATTTTACATGTAATAGTTGGTGATAGAACATCTTCATAATAATCTATTGCAATTGCACCAGCAGAAATATCAACGGTTCTCTCACCGTCTGCAGATTCGATTACAATCTCTTCATATTGGGATTTATCTATTGCTGACATTTAAGTATATGCGTATGCTATTGATTGAACTTTAGCTATTGTTTCCTTACTATTATTTACACTAGCTACCATTGGCATTGGAGAAGTACCGCCTCCACCTGATGGCATTACTCCACCAGATTGCCCACCAGTTGGAACTGATACGACAATTGGAGTCTTTTTCTTCTTAAAAGGTTCCTGTACCTTTATATTTTTTTCTCTCTTTATGAGATTAAAATCATTTCCTTTTCCA
>CETG01013114.1_pt1 | contig 13028 bp, 13 predicted proteins | sample 361471 | NCBI WGS metagenome assembly CETG01 (sample SAMEA2622696, study PRJEB7988) | marine metagenome | isolation source: saline water (ENVO:00002010), including | reverse complement strand
ATCGTTGGGATCTTTTCAAATCAAATGATATTCAAGTTTTGGGTATTAGTAAAGATGCCTCAAAATCGCATATTAAATTCATTGAAAAACATAAATTACCTTTTACACTTCTAACTGATATTGAGCCTTGCCCTGTAGCTACCTTATATGAGAGTTTTGGATTAAAGAAATTTATGGGTAGAGAGTATTATGGAATGATGAGACATACTTTTGTTGTCGATCAAGATGGGAATATTGAATTAATATACTTAAAAGTAAAAGCAGAAAATATGGCTAATCAGATTTTGAATGATCTTAAATTGAATTAGGTTTTTTGTCTATATCAATCATTCCTTCAAGTACAAGATTTGGAGAGTAATTTATATCAATATTTTCATTTTTATTTTTAAGTTCATTGAATATGATTGGTGCATCACCTCCACAAAGCCACATTGGTAATTTTGTTTCCTCAAAAATTTCTAATATTAATCCTAATAAACCATTTATTGCTCCCTTGATCATCGCGTTTTTAGTCTCATATTGAAATGTTTCTTTTGGTATTGTGTTGATGATTGGGGCTTCTAAATTCAATGCACCATTTGCCATCGAAGATAGTTGAAGTTTTAATCCAGAAATTAGTTCGCCTCCAGCAAATTCTCCTTTTTTTGTTATTTTTGTGACGCTTAAGATTGTTCCTGCATCTATAACAATTAAGTCTTTTTCTATGTTTTTTAAAGATGATTGCTTTTTAAACGCACTCCATGAAGCTAGAGCTCTATCAATGCCTAAATTTGAGGGAAGGTTGATGAGAGGAATATCCTTTAAATTTATTTTTTTAGAAGGACATAATTGGATTGCTTTTGGAATATGACCGACTGAAGCCCAAGATAATTGAGAATAATCTTTATTGATGAAATCGCTTGGATTGGGACAAGTATGAAAATATTTCCAAGTTCCTTCGATTTTGCTTGCCCAATGCCATCTTGTATTCCCAATCATTAAGTAATTTTTGTCTGAGTACACTAGTTAAATCCTTATTCTTTTGTATTAATATGGATTCCACATTCTTCACTTAGTCCTCCAAATCTAGTGGATCTTCCTTGTGAATGACTATTTTCAGCTTCGCTAGAATGCCAATCACCAACTGTTGAATATCCTTTATCGAATAAAGGATGTTGAGGTAAATGATTTTTCTCCATATAATAAAAAATCTCTTTTTTTGTCCAGTTTAATAGTGGTCGAAGAGTAAAACGCTCTCGCATATAATCAATACTTTTCATAGATTGTCGATTCGTAGTTTGACCTTTTCTTACTCCGCTAGCCCAGCAAGCTACATCGAGGTTGGTAAAGGTTCTTTCTAAAGGTTCAACTTTTCTGATTTGATGATATTTATCCAGACCTGCTTGTCCTCCGCTTTCCCATAATTTCCCGTATAAGGCTTCCATTCTTGCAGGAGATAAAGCGCTTTGAGCACTTATCAAATCTAAGTCAAATAGTTTTGTGAGCTGTTCGGCATATATATAAGTTTCTTTGGGAAGATAGCCAGTATCAATCCAAATCACTTTAGGCTTTTTGGTTGCTTTAAATATTGCTGTCATATGAAGTAAGACGGCCGATTGGATCCCAAAACTGGTAGTTAAAACAAATTTCTCTTTAAATTGCTTATAACCCCATTTAAGTTGTTCCTGAGCAGGAAGTCTTTCAAGATCTTGATTTGTCTCATCAATGGATTTTGCTAGCAAATTTTGAGGGAGGCCAATTTGTTCTCTGAACTCATTGGTTAAATTGCTTTGGGATTCTTTCTTCATTTTTGAGCATTTGATGTCGATTCTGGAAAAGTTTGTTTATGGTCTTTTAAATCATCTTAGATCCAGTCCCCCATGGACTTAAATAATTGGCAATCGGAACCAATAGTTGTATTAGGAGGTGGCTTTGGAGGACTTTCCACTGTCATGGCTTTAGTGGAAAAGTCAAATGGAATACCAATTATTCTGATTGATCAAAGCGCTAGATTTATTTTCAAGCCATTGCTGTATGAATTATTGAGCGATGAGCTTCAATTATGGGAAGTTGCACCTAAGTACTCTTTTTTAGCCTCTGAATTAGGGTTTATTTTTTTAAAAGAAACTGTTGTTGAAATCGATGCATTTAAAAGAAAGGTAATTACTTCATCTGGTTTTGAATTAAATTATTCTCAACTCGTCATGAGCACAGGTTTGACCACTGATTTTGATGGGACTAAAGGTTTAAAAGAATATGCTTATGGATTGTCAAATTTAAAGGATTTAGTCAAAATCAAAAAATTAATATATAAAATTAATAATTCATCAGACTATGATTACCCTTTGGTGATATCTGGAGCTGGGCCAACTGGTGTAGAACTTGCATGCAAAATCTCTGATTTAGTTAATCATAAAATCAAAATATATTTAATCGATAAAGGTGATAAAATCTTATCAAAATCTAAATCTTTTAATCGCGAAAAAGCAATTAAAGCTTTGGAAAAGAGAAATATAAAAATTTATTTGGGACATTTTATTAAATCTGTAAATAGTAATTATTGTGAACTTATAAGTGACTATGATGAAGATAATAACATCCAAAATATAAATTATTCTGGTTTGATATGGACTGCAAGATTAAAACCTAGTTTATTAGATATAGTATATTCCTTTTCTAATGGTATGAATAGAGTTCAAGTTAATGAATTTTTGCAAATTGAAGAATTTAAAAATATCTTTTTTGTTGGAGATATTACCACGAATATAAATACTTTCTTTCCATCTTCAGCTCAAGGGGCAATGCAACAGGGTTTTACAACCGCCCATAATATTCTCTCTTTAAGAAAGGGAGAACAACTTCAAACATTTGAATTTCATGATCTAGGAGAAATGTTGAGTCTTGGAATTGGAAATGCTTCTATAACTGCTTATGGAATGACTTTAGCAGGACCTCTTGCTTTTGAAATAAGGCGTTTGATATATCTAATGCGAATGCCAGGCTTGTCATTAACTTTGAAATCAGCAGGGTCATGGTTATTTAGTAAAAAATTATCTAATCGTTTATTTTCTCAATATCTATAGTTCCTTTACACAGTAGTCTTGAATTAACACTTGGACAGAGTCAGTTGAACAGGTTATTAATTAAAGAATATGGATGAGATATTTACTGTTTTAGAGAACCCTAAAGCTGTCATCACTTTGGCAGTTTTAATTATCGCAGTTTTTTTATTTATAACTAGTGCTCTAGCACCTGAGCTCACAGCACTTTTCAGCGTTGCATTATTAATGGCTACAGGTGTGCTATCCCCTCAAAAAGCATTAGCTGGCTTTGGGAGCCCAGCTTTAATTACATTGATGGGCTTATTTGCTGTTTCTGCAGCACTTTTTAAAAGTGGCGCTCTTGATCGTTTAAGGGAATTAATCTCTACTGAAAGTATTAGGACACCTAGAAGATTGATAGCTTTGCTTGGCTTGGTAGTAGCGCCAGTGTCAGGAGTTGTTCCTAATACTCCTGTAGTTGCATCGCTTTTGCCAGTAATTGAAGCTTGGTGTGTGAAGCGAAAATTGTCTCCATCTCGTGTGTTGCTACCTCTCTCTTTTGCTACGGTTTTAGGCGGAACCCTGACTCTTTTAGGGAGTTCAGTAAATTTATTGGTTAGTGATATAAGTGATCAACTTGGTTATGGTCCCTTTGATCTTTTTACTTTTACTGCAATTGGGGTGCCTATATGGCTATTTGGTACGGCATATATGCTGTTAGCACCTCAATCTCTATTGCCAGACAGAGGGAGAATCAGTTCAGAATATGCAGGGAGTTCGGATCAAACGACTTATTTTACAGAGATAACAATTCCTCTTGATTCCGAACTTGTTGGACACTCTTTGAGAAATAGTCGCTTACAGAGAAGATTTGATGTTGATGTTTTAGAAATACAGCGAGAAAATGAGAGGCTTTTACCTCCTTTAGCTGATCGGATTATTCAGCCCGGAGATAGGTTGTTGATACGAATTGCTCGCTCAGATCTTTTGCGACTAAAACAGGAACATACAGTTCAGTTGAATAAAAACTTAAATAATGAGAAAAATTTATTCCTTTCTGGCATTGATAAAAGTCAACAAACTGTTGAAGTCCTTTTACCTGCTGGCTCTACATTGGCTGGTGCAAGTTTGAGAGAACTACGATTTAGACAAAGGCACAATTCAACTGTTCTAGCTTTAAGACGAGGTCAACAAACCGTTCAAGAACGCCTTGGACAGGCAATTTTGAGAGAGGGAGACGTATTGCTTCTTCAAGCGCCTATAGATTCAATACGTGGCTTGCAAGACAGCAATGATTTGTTGGTTTTAGATCAATTTGAGAATGATCTTCCAACTGTGACTAGAAAACCAATAGCAATTGGAATTGCTATTGCCATGTTGATCATTCCATCTATTACTAATTTACCTCTTGTTGCAGCTGTGCTTTTGGCTGTGATAGGGATGGTTTGGGGCGGGTGCTTAAGGGCAACGGAGGTTCAAAGATCTATTCGACTGGATGTCATCCTTTTGCTTGGATCTCTTTCTAGCTTTAGTGTTGCTATGCAAAGCACTGGTCTTGCTGATGCTTTCGCGAATATTTTAATTTTCATCTTGCAAGACTTACCTACTTACACTGCTCTAATTGTAATTTTCCTTTCGACAACAATATTTACTCAATTTGTCAGTAATGCTGCTTCAGTAGCTCTTTTAGCTCCGATAGCAGTGCAATTAGCGCCAACCATGAGTCTCCCTCCATTGGCTATGTTGATAACAGTTCTTTTTGGAGCTAGTCAATCTTTTCTTACTCCTATGGGCTATCAAACTAATTTGATGGTATTTGGTCCAGGGCGTTATCAGTTTTTGGACGTAACTAGATACGGAGCTGGTTTGACAATCTTGATGACTTTTCTTGTTCCTGGATTAATTTTATTGAAGTATAGTATTCCCTAAATGTATCAATATGATTATTAGATTAATTGACACTTTAAAGTTCTCATCAGATCTTATTTGCTCCTACATTTATGTAATTAGGTTTTCCCTTTTTCAAACAAAGTGAGTATAAGACCAAACTCTTATAGGAGGCTTACGGTTCCTCAATTCACTGTGGTGACTGGTTTGCTGGTGATCACTTTTGGAACATTATTGTTAGCCACACCCTTGTGCTCTAATCCGAATGTGGGTTTGTGGGAGGCTCTATTTACCGCAACATCTGCTGTAACAGTTACAGGATTATCTATTGTTGATATTGGTAAGGATTTGACATTTATTGGACAATTAATTTTGTCATTAATGCTCTTAATTGGTGGCCTCGGATTGATGGCAATTACAACATTTTTGCAGGGCTTTATTGTTAGTGGCACAGAATTGAAAACCCGTCTTGATAGAGGAAAGACTCTTGATGAATTTGGAGTTGGGGGTGTAGGTAAAACTTTCCGCGGCATAGCAATAACTGCAGCTATACTAATAAGTATTGGTGCCATTACTTTATATTTTTTTGGATTTAATGATATATATAATTCTAATGAAAGACTTTGGTTTTCGATCTTTCATAGTATCTCTGCTTACAACAATGCAGGGTTTGGCTTGTGGTCTGATAGCCTACAAGCTTATAGAAATAATTGGGTGGTCAACTTTGTTTTGATAATATTAATTGTATTAGGTGGTTTTGGATGGAGAGTTACAAATGATATTTGGATAAATCGTAGATCTTTAAAATTAAGAAATTTAAGCCTTCATACACGTTTAGTAATTAGAACATCCCTAATATTAGTATCACTAGGATTGTTCGGATTAATTTTTACCGAATCATTAGCTAATGGTAGTTTCATTTCATCAATTAATTTTTCTGATCGTATATTGACTGCTCTTTTCACCTCTGTTAGTGCACGAACAGCAGGATTTACAAATTTCCCTTTATCCGTTGAAAGCATCTCGGATTCTGGTCTTTTATTGATAATGTTTTTAATGTTTATTGGTGCAAGTCCAGGGGGTACTGGAGGAGGAATTAAGACTACAACTATTGCTGCTTTAATGGCTGCTACAAGATCAACTTTACGCGGTCAAAATGAAATTATTATTCGTAATCGTGAGATATCTGACAAAGTAATTCTTAAAGCAGTTGGTATAACTGTTGGATCATTGTTATTTGTTTTAATTATGGCTTTGTTGTTGAGTTTGAGTAATGGATTAAATGGAGCAGACAATTTCACATTTTTAGAAATGCTTTTTACTTGTATTTCTGCTTTCTCAACTGTTGGTTTTGATCTTGGTGTTACCTCTGAATTAGGACATTTTGGTCAATTAGTACTTGTTATTGGGATGTTTGTTGGCAGACTAGGTATTCTTTTATTCTTGAGCGCAATATGGCAAGCTCTTAATAAAAGTCGGCTTCAAAATCGCAATCGAATTGGCTACCCGAAGGAGGACCTTTATGTTTAAGGAGTTTAAATCATGAGTGATTGGTGGCAATGGTCTCCAAAAAGAGCAAATCAGGAACTTGGTTTTGCGGTAGTTGGCATTGGTCGTTTTGGAAGTGCTGTTTGCAGAGAGCTTCTAAGAAATGGCGCTGATGTTTTAGCTGTTGATGCTTCTGAAAGAGCTATTGAGGAATTACGACAATTAGAGCCAACAATTGAAGCTAGGGTGGTTGACTCCACCGATGAGGAGTCAATGAAAGAAGCAGGTGTGCTTGAGATGGGTACTGTAGTTGTGGGAATTAGTGAACCAATTGAGGCAAGTATCACTACAACTCTTATTGCGAAAGATACAGAAGGCAGCTTAGTAAAGCAGGTTATTGCTAGAGCTACAAGTGATTTGCATGAAAAAATGCTGAAAAGAGTAGGAGCTGATCGAGTAGTGTTCCCTTCAAGAATGCAAGGAGAAAGACTGGGTTTGGAGTTGGTAAGGCCTAATTTGATCGAAAGATTAGAGTTGGATGACAAGACTGGTATTGATGAAATTAAAGTACCTGAGGTTTTTGTAGGTCGCTCTTTACGTGATTTGAATCTTAGAAAAAATTATTTCGTAAATGTTTTAGCTGCGGGCCCTGCTCAATTACTTACTGTTAACCCTCCAGCTAAATATATTCTAGAAAAAGACCATGTTTTAGTTGTAATGGGTTCAATGGAAGATCTTCAAAAATTACCGCAAATGTAATCTATGCGAGTATTGGGCTTGATGAGTGGGACTAGTGCAGATGGAATAGATGCTGTTTTAGTTGATTTTAAAGGTAATCCCTCAAAACCTAAATGGAGAATTCTTAATACCTGTTCATTTGTATATCCATCATCAACTAGAAAAAAAATTCTTCAAGTCGGACAAGGCCTAAAAATTAACAATAAAGATTGGTTTGAGTTGGCTGAGGAAATTACTGAATTAAATGCTAAAGCTGCAATTGCTTGTGATCCGCTTTCAACTGCAAAGCTTGTTGGTTGTCATGGCCAAACAATATTTCATCGCAGTGCAAAAAAAATCGCAAGAGGAGGAAGTCTTCAACTTCTTTTGGGACCATTACTAGCAAATATGTTAAATCAAACTGTTATTTATGATTTCAGGTCAAAAGACATTGCTTCAGGAGGGCATGGAGCTCCATTGGTCCCTTTGGTTGATGAGGCTTTAGTTGGAAGATTATATGGTTGGAGAGGGATTCTTAATCTTGGAGGAATTGCCAACCTTACAATTATTCCACCTAAAACTGGATTTGAAAAACAATCCCAACCTTTAGGTTGGGATTGTGGACCTGCTAACTCTCTTATTGATTTAGCTATTCAAGAAACTACTAATTCATTATCAAGTCTTGATCAAAATGGAGACTTAGCATCTCTTGGGGTGCCACAATTAAATATTATAGAAAAATGGTTAAAAGAACCTTTTTTTCAGCTAGACCCTCCTCGATCTACAGGTAGAGAGCAATTTGGTATTGAAGATTTATACAAAAGAAAACAGCAATTGGGTAAAATATCAAAAGAAGATTTATTATCAACTTTAACTACATTTACGGCTTCTATAATTGCGCATGACTTAGATAAATTATTCAAGAAGAAAAAGATACGTTTAATTGAACTTTTGGTTGCTGGTGGAGGAACAAAAAATTTATTTTTAATGAGGCAATTGGAGAGAGAATGTAGTGGCATTCAAGTACGAAATATTAATGAAATTGGACTTCCTTCTCAATTTAGAGAGGCTTTAGCTTTTGCAACTTTATCTTGGTGGCATCTGATGGGAAAGAAAGTAAGCCCTAAGCATATTACAGGAGCAGAAAAATCTATACTTTATGGTCTTAGAGTTGATCCATAATCTTTGAGAATTTATTAATTAGTTTTTTTTAATCTTAATCTTTTTGGTATGCCTTTTAACCTTTGAGTTTTTTGTTTTTCTAATGCGTTTATGAAATCTTGAGTTTGACTTGCTCTTTTGTCAAATCCTTTAGGTTCTGAACTTTCTGCTAATTCATTACGCTTAATACCCTCCTGAATTAAAACTTTGGCCATATTGCTTACTGTTCTGGATTCTAGTTCTGCTAATTGCGATAATTGTTCACATAAATCTTCTGGTAAGACAACTTGGATGCGAGGTGACTTTTGCTTCCCATTAGATGAATTTTGACGAGTCGCCATGCCCCTAAGTAACTATCGGGTATTAATTAGTGTACACTAGTACACATGGATAGTATCCTTGTGTATGATACTTCCAATTCTGGCCTGATTTGCCTTGTCAACCCTTAATTGAAATTTTGATTTTCAAGGAGTATTCCATGCATTCGCCATCTCTCCCAAAGACCTCAAAGCCTATCGATTCTGGTGAAGGAGGTAAAGCAGTTGTAAAACGTCAAAGAAGAAAGAGCCGACGCAACAGTACTAATGGAGATGTTCTCATTTCTGCTGTGGTCAGTTCTTACTTGTTGACTCATTTGCATCATGTTTTACAGAGGGCTGAATATGGGGCCAATAAAGAAGGAAGATCTTCGCACGCAGCAAATTTTGCTCAACTCCGTAAAGTGCTGTGTATGGATGCAAGAAGCATGAAAGATGCTTCTGCTTTAGGTTTAAAAGAAAGTGATGTAGATAATTGCCGAGAATCTGTTGGCTTTCAGACAAAAGCCGCGTAATTGAATAATCTTCTAGAAGTTACTTTTTTTGTATGAGCAACAATGCTGCAGAGCTTTATAAGCTTATTAATGCAGACCCTAAAAAAAAGCAAGATCTTTTTCGTCAGGCTCTCCAAAATCCTAAGGGGGCTATGAAATCTATTTGTGAACTTGGTAATGAAATGAACTTGCCTGTTACTTCAGAAGAGGTAAAAGAATATTTAGCGACTATTGATGATTTAGAGACTAAGCAATGGTTAATGAAAGCTAGAGGAGGTTTGTAATTACTTTTTGAATTGTGAACTTGAAGGCCTTTCTAACAATTCTTTATCATTATCTTTAATTCCTCTACGTTCATACCCTCCTCCACCTGCCATTGTCCAAAAAAACCAATAACTGGGAATTGCCAGAGCTGCTGCTAGAAATAAAGCAGCAATTTGTTCTAGTCTCAACATGGGCTTACATTCGTGATGTACTTAAATCAGTTTTAGTCTGTTCAAGCTAGATGATGGAAGGCTATTCACATGAGGTTTTGTTGTAGTGTTGCGACTTGAAAAGATCAGTAAGATTTATCCCACGGGCGAGGTCTTAAAAGATGTTAGTTGGGAAATAAAAAATGGAGAGAGAATTGGTCTGGTTGGAGTAAATGGTGCAGGAAAATCAACACAATTGAAAATTATTGCTGGATTAGAACAACCAACAGATGGAACTTTGATTAAGGAGGGTGAACCTTCAATCGCATATTTAAAACAGGAATTTGATGTTGATATCAAGAGAACTGTAAGAGAAGAGTTATTTGAGGCTTTTCATGAAGCTTCATTATTGCTGCACAAGCAAAAATTAGTTCAAGATCAAATGGAAACTGAATTAGCTTCGAAAGATTTAGATTATTTAGATTCGTTAATCAAAGAATTAAGCATTATTCAAAGTAAGTTTGAATCAATTAATGGGTACGAATTAGAGTCTAAAGTTGAAAAGATACTATCTATAATTGGCTTTAATAATAAAGAGTCAAATAAATTAGTTGGAGAATTCTCAGGTGGTTGGCAGATGAGAATAGCATTAGGAAAGATTCTCTTGCAAAGTCCAGATTTATTATTATTAGATGAACCAACTAATCATCTGGATTTAGAAACTATTGAATGGTTAGAAAATTATTTACTTAATCAGAGTGTTGCAATGATAATAGTTAGCCATGACAGATCTTTTTTAGATAAAATTTGTACAAAAATTGTTAATACAGAAAGAGGTAAATCTAAAACTTATTTAGGAAATTATACCTCTTATATTCAACAGAGGGATTTTGAATTTGAATCAACAAAAGCAGCTTATGAAAAACAGAAAAAAGATATTTCTATTCAAAAAGCTTATATAGAGAGATTCCGAGCCAGTGCGACAAGAAGTACACAAGCAAAAAGTAGAGAAAAGTTATTAGATAAGGTCGAAATAATAGATGCACCAGAGAATAATTTAAAAGGACCAAATTTTAATTTTATGGATGCTCCTCGCTCAGGAAAAGATATATTAAGTATTAGAGATTTAACTCATAGCTATGAAGAAAATATAATATTTTTAGGAGCCGAATTAGAATTAGAGCCTGGAGAACGCATTGCATTTTTAGGCCCAAATGGATCTGGAAAATCTACTTTACTTAGATTAATTATGGGTTTAGAAGAACCCGAAGAAGGTTCTATTGAACTGGGAAAATATAATATTTTCCCAAGTTACTTTGAACAGAACCAGGCAGAAGCTTTGGAATTACAAAAATCCGTGATTGATACAATATATCAATCAGTTCCAAATTGGAACCAGACAAAAGTTAGGTCTTTGTTAGGCAGCTTTGGTTTGACGAATGATTCGGTTTTTAAGGAGGTTAGTCAAATTAGTGGAGGAGAAAAGGCAAGACTTGCCCTGGCATTAATGATAGTTAAACCATCTAATTTACTTATTCTTGATGAACCTACAAATCATTTAGACATACCTTCAAAGGAAATGTTAGAACAAGCATTATCTAATTATAATGGTACAGCTTTGATAGTTTCTCATGATAGATATTTCATTTCTAAGGTTGCTAATAAAATTGTTGAAATTAGAGATGGACAATTAATAAAATATCGAGGAGATTATAAATATTATCAAGCTAAGAAAATTGAAGAGCAGAGAGAAAAACAAAAAAAATTGGATTTAGCCGAACGAGAAAGAAAGAGACTATCTAATAGAGAGAAGCAGAGAAAAAAGAAAAAACTTTCCAAAAAATAAATATTATAAATTTATAATTTAAGTTGATATATATCAATAGGTCTGATCATTTTCACATACTCTCTATTTTTTCTATATATTCTAATTTTCATGGAAGATTTTAAATTATTTTGATTGATTTTCTTTACTACATCTGAGGGGGTTAAGATCTTCTCATCATCAATTGAAATAATGATGTCATTAACTTTTAACCCTCCTATTTCTGCCGGTCCGTCAGGAGTTAAATATTTAATAATTGCTCCACTTGCTCTTTGGGAAAGAAAATTACTTTTTTGTATAATATTACTTGCGAGTGTTACTCCAATCATTGGATGTTTTGCTCTTCCACTACTTATTATGTCTTTTGCGATTTTCTTAGCCCTATTAATTGGTATCGCAAAACCCAAGCCTGCCCCTGGACCTGAGCGAACAAGAGTATTAATTCCAATGACTTCACCATAGGAGTTCAATAATGGACCTCCAGAATTACCTGGATTGATTGCCGCATCAGTTTGAATCAGATCAATTCTTTTGTCTGATATGCCTAACTGGGCAACATCTCTATTTAGATTGCTAATGATTCCAAGGGTGACTGTATTTTCTAGCCCAAAAGGATTGCCAACGGCAATGGCCCAATCGCCAACCATGAGATTATCGGAATTACCCAATGGCGCCGTTGGCCACGGACCTTGTGCTTCAAGTTTTATAACTGCCAGATCTGTTAAAGAATCTTGACCCACCACACTACCTATAACTCTTCTTCCATCTGATAAACCGACTATGAGCTGATCAGTTTTTTCTATTACGTGAGCATTAGTTAAGATCAGCCCTTCTTTAGAGAAAATCACACCACTTCCTTGTCCTCTTTCAACTCGCGATCGTGGTATTTGGAGCCCCCTTAGTCCAAAGAGACGCTCAAAATAGGGATCTATGAAGATTCCAGGGGGAAATATTCCTTCTTGTGAGGTCAAGACCTTGCGCTCAGTTTCAATTGTGACGACCGCTTCTCCACTAATATCTAAAGCTTGAGACACGAATGACTCTTTATTTAATTTTTGTTGTGGTGCCAGTAAATGTTGCTCAGATTTAATAGGACGCGCAAATCTGAAGTTCAAAACAATAAGTATAAAAAGAATGAAAATCTTGAAATATTTTTGTTGACCTATCTTTAGTGACTCTATTAAAAGTGTTTTTGTTTCTAATCCATTCATTGTCTTTTAAGAGAGATCGTTTTAAACCTTTCAATAAAAAATATAATAGCTACTTAAAACTTTAAAATTTCACTAATATCATTACAGTAGATTTTTACTAAATAATCTTCTTGTCGAACTATAATTCCTATAGAATTAATTTGTAGTCATTGGAAGATTGATGATTAAATTGCAACAACTTGAATTTTGATTTGATTAAGCCTTCAGTTTCCTTGATTTCCTCATTTTGCCAATGTTGAGTAATTTCTTACCTTTCTTTTATGGTCTGTCTGTTTTTGTTTTGTTGGTTTTGGCTGCCAGGATAATGTTGAATGGCTTTTTTTCTGCTCAATCATTAAACAATCAAAATTCATTTTCATCTAATAAGCAAGATGACCGAACAGGCTTAGTCACTATTCACCCAGAGTTGTTAAATAAAGATGGTGCCATTACTGATGAAGATTTGCTTACAGTTCGTTTTTCAAAGGACAATGATCCTCCAAAATCATTTGAAAA
>CETG01003628.1_pt1 | contig 13036 bp, 6 predicted proteins | sample 361471 | NCBI WGS metagenome assembly CETG01 (sample SAMEA2622696, study PRJEB7988) | marine metagenome | isolation source: saline water (ENVO:00002010), including | reverse complement strand
AATCCTACTTGGCCAACACCACCCTCTTGACATATCGTACTTAATATAGTATGATGACAAAAATGGAGTATTTTAATGAATACTGAGGAAACCGTACAAGACATTATAGTTGATGTATGCAAAAAGAGAATTACTTTGATTAGTAATGAGGGTGAAACTAGATTTGTTAAATGTGAAAGCGGAGACCAATTCTTATCAGTAATGGAAGTTATAAAAGATCATGCTGAACCTGATATGATTACTTACGTAGATCCTGTCAGTAAAGAAAGCTAAATAGAACATAGAAATATCTTGGCCAATATCCTCCGATGCCTTTAAATAAGTTAGAGAATTTTATAAAGAATAGTGAAGGGCGTATTCTTTATGTAAATCCAAATGACCTTGATGCTACTGATGGTATTGAGAATCAAGGAAACTCATTAACAAAACCTTTTAAGACGCTACAAAGAGCACTTCTAGAATCTGCTAGATTCTCTTATCTGAGAGGGAATGATAATGATATAGTAGAGAAAACAACTATATTATTATTTCCTGGTGAACACCTTGTAGATAATAGACCAGGATTTGGTATTAAGAGTGAGAGTGGGATAGCAAAGGCAATTAGTCCTGCAGGTACAGAATCAGGAGCACAAAATACACTTACATTATCATTAAATTCTAATTTTGATTTAACGCAACAAGATAATTTACTTTATAAGTTTAACAGTACAGAAGGTGGTGTTATAGTTCCTAGAGGAACATCTATTGTTGGACTAGATTTAAGAAAGACTAAGATAAGACCTAAGTATGTTCCAAACCCAACAGATGAGGGTGTAAAGAATAGTGCAATCTTTAGGGTTACTGGTGCTTGTTATTTCTGGCAGTTCACTATTTTTGATGGTGATGAAACAACTTTAGTATATACTGATCCAACTGATTTTGTTAATAATCAATCAAAACCAGTATTCTCTCACCATAAATTAACAGTATTTGAGTATGCTGATGGTGTTAATAAAATAGATCTTTTTGATGGTTTAACTGATCTAGATGTTTATTATAGTAAGTTATCAAATGCATTTAACAGAGCATCTAGTAGAGAAATAGATCAAAAGTTCCCTTCTGATCCTGGATCTTTTGCAAAGCAAAGACCAGAATATGAAATTGTTGGTGCTTTCCAATCTGATCGTATTCAGATTTCGAGCATTATTTCTGGAGATGGTGCAACACCAGGACAAGTTGTTACTGTAACAACTGCTGTTCCACATATGCTAACTGGTGGAACACCTATTAAGATTGAAGGTGTAAACTGGAATGAATATAATATTTCAACTAAGGTACAAAATGTTCTTGGACCTTATCAATTTACATACTTATTATCATATGTAAGTCCTACTCTAGCTGCTGGTCCTGCTGGTGGATTGAGTTCTGGTAAAGCAGAAGTTAGTGTTGAAGTTGATACTGTAACTGGTGCATCTCCATATATCTTTAACTGTTCATTAAGATCAGTTTATGGTATGCAGGGTATGAAGGCTGATGGTGCTAAGGCAACTGGATTTAAATCTATGGTTGTTGCCCAGTTCACTGGTGTCTCCTTACAGAAAGATGACCGTGCATTTGTAGAGTATGATTCAGGTAGTAGATCATACAAGGGAATAATATATACGAAGCAAACAAATGAGTTGTTATCTTCAGAATCATCTTCACTTGATCCTGATAAGGTATATCATTTAAATCCTAATGCTGTTTATAGGAATGGTTGGAAGACAGCACACATTACATTAGAAAATGATGCTGTATTACAGATCGTTTCTGTGTTTGCTATTGGTTATCACATTCACTTCTCAATGAAGTCTGGTGGTGACGCATCTATTACTAACTCTAACTCTAACTTTGGTCAGTTTGCTCTTTCTGCTGATGGATTTAAGAAGGAATCATTCGATAAGGATAATAAGGGATTTATTACCTCAATAATTGCACCTAAAGCTATTGTTTCTGATAGTACAGATGTTGACCTTCCACAGCTTGATAAGCATAGAAACGTAGCAGCAAAACTTGCAGGAAATACTGGTAGATTATATCTTTTAGGTCAAATAAATGAAAACGTAAAACCTTCTGAGATAGCACAGGGATTTAGAATTGGTGCTAAAGTTAATGAAAAGATATACGTTCCATTGCCTGATGCTTCTCCAAAAGAAGCAATAATTGTAATGGGTTATGATAATACTCAAGGAACATTATCAGCAACTACATTTACTTCAGAAAAATTATATGAAGCAACCCATAATGATACTACGGATAGTAATTCTACATTAGTACATAAGTTAACTACTAGTGTTCCACATACCTTTAAGAATGGTGAGTCTATTAGAATTGTAAAGGAAAATGGAGATCTTCCTGAAGGTTTAGATCCTCATGTAGTTTATTATGCTATTACTGGAGATAAGAACTTTGATAATAGTACTCAAACTGGTAGACTAGATGGTGTAGGATTAAGTCAGAGTGAAATTCAGATAGCATCATCAAAAACTAATGCTGAAAGAACTACTCCAATATACATTAAGACTATTGGAAAACCTTCTGACGGTAAATTAAAAATTATTAGTAGAGTTTCTGATAAAGATGCTGGTGATCTTGGACACCCAATTCAGTTTGACTCACAAAAATATACAGTTAATACTGTAGCAAATCAAGTTGGTGGTTGGTTTATCCATGTTAAAGATGATGCATCAAATACTATAGATGATGATTATAGTATTTTCTCTGATGATAATGAGGAGATACCATATATTACAAGGGTAAGTGATGACAGGAGTTTAGATGATAAACTCTATAAGATGAGATATGTTATCCCTAAAGAACTTAATAATGGACGAGATCCTAATGATAGTTTTATTCTTCAGGAATCTAGTTCTACTAATGTAAGAGATAATAGTGATTTCAATACTGTTTCTATTGGATCTAGTGAATATGATTTCAATAGGAATCCAAAGTTTATTTCATATCTTGATTATAATGCTACTACAAAGATAGTTACAATTAGAGCAGATAAATCACACAATCTAAATGCTGGTGAGCAAATTATAGTTAAGAACGTAACATGTAATGTTAACCAGTCTGGATCAGCAAATCGTTCTTATAATGGTACATTTGAGGTTGTTTCTATTGTAGATGATAAGACATTTACATATTCTACAACTGATACATTGGGAAATGTTCATAATGTAGGAACTTGGTCAAATGATGTTCATACCAGATCTATTAATCTTCCTAGATTTGAGAGGAATGATAATAGACAGAACCTATTCATCTATAGAAATGAAGTAATTACACCATATATTGAAGGTGCTCAAGATGGTGTTTATCATCTTTATGTCTTAAATGGTGGTAATGCTCTTGAACAAGAATTTACTGATCTAAAATACAATCAGAATGTTGTTAACCTTTATCCAGAACTAGATCGAGATAATCCTAATGATAACCCACAGGAAGCGGAAACATTTGCAAGACGTTTCCCAATGGGTGATGTTGTTACTAATGATCTTAAGAAGAGTCTTACCAGAGAAAGTGCTAATATTTTATTAGATACTTTTGCTATTAGTAATACTGTTAGTTCAGTAGTAGATAATACAACAAATGCTGTAGTAACATTAAGTAAAGAGCATAAACTTAGTGGATTAAAATATTTTGATACTCTCAATGGAGGATCAGGTCATACACCAGCTTCAGGTGAGAAGATTTACTATAATGTAAAGGTATTTGATGATGCATCTGCACCATCATCTGCTGTTTGGAAGGGTGCAACTGCAACTGTTTGTGTAAAGGATGGTGCTGTTGTTGCTTCTCTTGTTGATGTAAATGGTGAAACTATTAAGACTGCTATTACAGAATCTGGTTCTGGATATACTGCTTCTTTAAGTCCACTATATTTTGATTCATCTCTTCCAGAAAAAGGTGGTATTGGTGGAGCTCCTAGTTCTAATATTGTTATTAGTGCTGCCAACATTTCAGATGCAACAAATGATTATGTTCAGGTAACTGGTATTACTACTGGAACAGATAATTACTTTAAGATTAATGCTGTTCCTACGAATAATACAATTAATCTTAAGAAGACTGCAAATGAATTTATTCTAGAAGGTCAGCAGATTATCTCTGTAGGTCCTGTTGTAGAAGTTGATAGTGTTACTAATAATATAGGAACTTGGGTAAACAATGCTACATTTACTTGTAAGTCTGCACATGGTTTACTTCAAGGAAATAGAATTAGTGTTAAGAATTCTTCAGATGCAACACTTGCTGCTGAAGCTATAGTTACTTCTATCTCTGATACTGATGTAAAAGTATTTACAGCAGATGTTCCTTCCATGATATCAGTATCGGATGCTACTAATGCATACGTTCTTAAACATGCATTATCTGCTAATGATGGAAATAGTGGTAGACAAGGAGAAAATCTAGGTGTAAGGGGAGTACCTTTATATGATAATGATACTTTAATATTAAATGCAGCTATTACTACTACTGATGAAATACCTGTTACTTTATCTGATGGTGCTACAACAGTAGAATCTATTAGTGCTAGATTCCCATTAGGTTCCTATCTTCAAGTTGATAGTGAAATAATGAGAGTAGTTCATTCTACTATTCAGACTGGAACTAAATTAAAAGTTATTCGTGGTGCATTGGGTACTATTGTTGATCCACATGCGGATAAATCTTTAATTAAGAAGATTAAACCATTAGCAATTGAATTACGAAGACCTTCAATTCTTCGTGCTTCTGGACATACATTTGAGTATCTTGGTTATGGTCCAGGTAACTATTCAACTGGTCTTCCACAGGTTCAACTTAAGACACTAACTCAAAGGGAAGAATTCTTATCACAGTCACAAGAAACATCTTGTGGTACTGTTGTTTACACAGGTATGAATGATAAGGGTGATTTCTATATTGGAAACACTAAGATTTCATCTGACTCTGGTGAGCAAATAACATTTGATATTCCAGTCCCAACTGTAACAGGTGAAGATCCAAGTCAATTAAGTGTTGTATTTGATGAAGTAATTATCAAAGACAGATTACTTGTTGAAGGTGGATCATCTCAACAGATTCTATCTCAGTTCAATGGTCCTGTTACATTTAATGGTAATGTTAGATTTAATAAGGATCTTAGGATAACTAAGAAACTAACTGTTGATGGTATTACCAAAATTACTAATGAAACTGAGTCTACTTCAGATTGTAGTGCTGGATCTTTAGTTGGTGCATTTACAGTATCTGGTGGTGTTGCTATTAAGAAAAGATTGAATATTTGTGGTGACACTAAGATTTGGTCTACCACACAAGCTCATGAGTCTGTAAACGATAGTGATAAGACTTATGCTCTGGGTTATACTCAAGCTGCTCTATATGTATGTGGCGGTGTTGGTATAGGTAAGAATGTTTACATTGGTGGTACTTTAGCACTAGAAAATGCATTAGCTGCTAACGGTGGAATACATGTACCAGATGGTAAGAGTATCACATTAGGTGATCTTGATACTACTATAGATGGTACATATTATAAGGGTGATCTAGAAATCATCCATGATGGAAGTAATTCTATCATAAGAGATATTGGTGAAGGTGATCTTTATCTACAGACAGCAGGTAGAATTATCCTCGGTAACTGGGAAAACAGTAAACAAGGTATAGTTTATAATGAAGGTGATAAAGTTTCACTCTACTTTGATGGAATAGAAAAATTAAAAACTAGTTCTGACGGTGTTGTTATTAATGGTGATTTAGATGTTACTGGTGATATTACTGCTTATTTCAGTCCTTCTGATAGTACATTAAAAGATAATGTTACTGCTATACCAAATGCTTTAGATAAGGTAATATCAATTAGTGGTAATACATTTACTTGGAAAGAGTATAGGGATCAAACTCCAGAAGGTACACAAGATACTGGTGTAATTGCACAGGAAATTGAAGCACTTGGTCTTCCTGGTTTAGTCAGAACCAATGAAGATGGACATAAATCAGTTTCATACCAAAAACTAATTCCAGTTTTAATTGAGGCAATCAAAGAACTGTCATCTAAGGTTGATGCTTTATCATAATAAATAACTAAAAATTATTATAAATGGCTAATATTAGAAAGACATTTAACTTCCGTAATGGAGTTCAGGTTGATGATGATAATTTAATCGTTAATCCTACGGGTTTGGTGGGTATTGGAACTACAATTCCTACAGAAGCTCTTGATGTCAGAGGAAAAATTAAAGTCATTGAAGATCCTGCTGTAATAGGTTCGGGTGAATTTAATGCCACAACAGGTATTATTACTTCATTAACTGTAGTAGATCTAACAGTTGGAACTGCTAACTTTAGTAAAGGTGAAATTGGTGTTGGTATTAGTGTTGGTACTGCTGGAATTATAACATCATCTACTGCAACTGGTATTGTTACTTATTATGGTGATGGTAAAGAATTATTGAACTTGCCAACATCTCAGTGGTCGGATACTGATGTTGGTCTAGGATATACAAGTATATACGCTCAGGGTGCTGTTGGTGTATTAACAGCAGATCCAAGATTCTTCTTCCAAGTAGGTGGACATATAGATGCTGGTGATTTAACTTCTTTCTCTGATGGTGTAGGAATAAGTTCTAGTGGTAGTGTTGTTGTTACAGGAATTGTAACTGCTGGTATAGGATTTACGGGAGATGTAAGAGGTAATATTGTTAGTGGTATATCAACAATAGGTCAACTAGAGTCTACAAATAGTAATGTTATTGGGATTGTAACTGCTGGTATAGGATTTACAGGAGATATTCGTGGTAATGTTATTAGTGGTATATCAACTATTGATTACCTAACATCAAATAATTTACATGCAACTGGTATTGTAACTGCTGGTATAGGATTTACAGGATCATTACATGGTGATGTAGTGGGTAATTTGGAAGGTAATGTAACTGGTAATATTGAATCTGTTGGAGTTTCGACTGTTAATATACTTAATGTAACTGGAAATATTTCTGGTAATGCTAATGCTGGTATTCTTACTACTGGACAGTTAAATTCAACAAGATCCTTATTAGGCATAGCAACTGCTGCTGATATGTACATAAGTGGAAACTTGGGTGTTGGATTTAATCAACCAAACCAAGCTTTTCAGATTTATAAAGCAGGTATTGCAACCATTAGTTTAATTGGTGAGGATGTATCCGTTCTACATTTAGGACAGAGATCAACTATTGGTATAGGTGAAAGTACTGCTGAATTTAGATTTGGTAATGCTCCAAAAACTGTTGAAATAATAAATGGTGATACTGGAGACTTTAATTCATATCTACATGGTGGTAATTTCTCTGGAATTAATACAGGATCATTCAAGTGGATATATGGTAAAACTAATGAAACCTTAGCTGAACTTACATATAAAGGTAACTTAGGTATTGGTAAAGAAAGTCCAGAATATCCATTAGATGTAGTTGGTATTGCAACTTTTGCAAATGATGTTTATGTTAAGACTACATTAACTGTTGCTGATATAGTTGCTAATAATATTACAGTAGGTAGTGATATAACATTACCTTCTATTATTAATGGGTCTAATATTAATGCTAATAGTGGAGTTTCTACCTTTAATAATATTGATTTAGAACGTGATATAGACTTTGGTATTATATCTGGTATTGGATCTATTGGTATAAACACTGCTGCTGAAAATATTCCAGCAGATGTGGGAGTTGATTGTCAGTCTAAGAAGGCATTATTCTTTGGTGTTGGTATTGGATCTACACAACCTGGACAGGCACTAGATGTTGAAGGATCAGTACATGCATCTAGATATATTGCTGTTGGTGGATTAGGTCCAAATTGTGCGGTTGACTTCTCTGAAGCTGGTAAAGATCTTACATCACCATTTAATAATCGTTCATTTATGTTACCACCAAAGATTACTACCACACAAAGAGGTTCTTTAACTAATTTGGTTGCTGGAGCATTAATCTACAACACAAGTGATGATAAATTACAACTTTATAATGGAAGTTCATGGACTAACTTAAACTAATATGAGTGTTTCTGTAACTAAATCTGGTCCTTATTTTGTAGGTGCTGGTACTCCTGTAAAATGGAGTGATTTGAGAACCTATTTTAAGGAAAGATCAGATGGTTCTGTATCTGCTTCAGAACTTTTTAGAGACACTAGAGAGGCAGAAAGAGATCCTATTGTTCCTGATTCTACTGAAAATACATCTATACCAGTAGATACTTATCCAGCAAGTAAGTTCTCTGGTAATGGTACTAACTGGAAAGCATCTTTGATGCGAAATTCTATTAAAAGATATACTGCTAATCAATCTGGAACTGATGAGACATTAGATCTTGGATTAAAAACTTCAACAGGTGGTATAGATTGGGATGGCACTAATAATTTAGATACTGAAGGAAAGGTAACAGGTAATTATACAAGAAATGTTCAGAAAATAATTAATATTACTGGTACAGTTTATTCTAATGATACTGGAATAAATGGAGTGAAAGGTGGAGGTGGAGTAGGTAAAGAGAAAAAACCTGCTGCTAAATTGGTACTTCCTGATCCATTAAAGGGATTGAATATACGGATAAATGTTACTTCTTCTGGTGGAATATTTGGTGCAGGTGGTCTAGGTGGAGATTTTGGGTCTAATCCAGCAGATAAGACTCTAAGTGATCCAGGTAAGAATGGTGGTGCTGCATTAACAGTATCCCACATGGGTTCAATGAGTATAACCACTATTACTAATAATGGTAAGATTTATGGTGGTGGAGGAGGTGGAGAAGAAGGTAAAATGGGTGCTTGGCCTATATCAGCAGGAACTTGTACTCAACCTATAACTTGTAGTACAACTTATAATGATGGATATGGTGGTGTAAATGGTGGTTGTGCTGGCGGTACAACATGTCCTGCAGGGCATATTGTACTAGCAAATTTCCGTGTAGATCAAGATGAATGTGGTCCAATTTATGTTGCTTATTGTAGACAAGTAATTGTAAGTTGTTCAGGTGGTGGAAGTCAACCTTCTACACCACCAGTTCAAGGAAGAGGTGGTCCTGGTGGTGATGGAGCATCTGGAATTCCTGGTGTTCCAAACTATAGACCTAGACAAGATGGTGGAGCAGTATCACAAGAACATGTAGATGCCAAATGTTCAAGTGGACAATTAACAGGTGCAGTTAATTCAAGTGCTGGTTCTGCTGGTGGAAATGGTGGAACATGGGGTGATGCTGGTGGATCAACGTTGGGTATAAGTCCACCAGCTACTGGATTAGAGCAAGGTGAAGGTGGTGGTACAGGTGGTGCTGCTGTTTGTGGAAAATATTATGAAGTTAAAGGTAATACAGGAGCTCCTCATAGGTATGGAAGAATAGATGGTTTATGTAACGGTGAAGATGCTCCAGAGATTCCTGTAGGAAATTACCCAGTTGTTACATTCCCTAATACAAATTATATTAGATTTAATTTCGCTGATGCTGAGTCTGGTGGTACTGGTGGTACAGATAAGATGCTTGTAACTGGTACAGTTAGATGTAGATTCTTGCATGAGTGGAATGATCTTAATAATTATAATGGTGTTGCTCTTGATGCATTTACTATAAAAGATAACACTGGTGCTGTAGTATTCTATAGTAGAGTACCTAGACATATGCATAAAGTAGTTAATACTGATGGGGTATATGGTGAACTTTATGATAATGATGACAATTCAGTAGACTTTATGCAATCCATTGATGATGATGGTGTAACTTTTACTAATAAACCTACATCCACGACCTGGGGTAAATTCTTCGATTATGGTAACAGTGATGAAACAGGTACTCAATCTTATTGGACTATAACTGCGTGGTCAAATAATAATAATCCAAATACAGGATGGGTAGATATTGCTGATGGTTATTCCAATTTTGATGGTCCATGTCCTATAATTACACTAAATGAAAGTAAATCTCCATTTACTTTACATTTTGAGGGTATAAATCAATCAAATAGATCTCTTACTCAAGATACTTTGGGTACTTGGAATCTAATGGAGGCAGGTCAAAAGATAGTATTATGGGATAATAATCCAAGACCAGTACCAGCAGATACTTGGGTTAACCAAACTATCTACATATTAGCTGAAAATACTACAAATGCTTGGGTTAGATCTTATCCTGGTCCAAATGGTAACACTAACATGGCTGGTTATCAAGCATGGTCACAATTTATGAAGGATTATGCAGTATGGGAAAATAATACTGATGCTAAAGTAGGACAAGAATTTACAAACTCTTGGTCATTTAAGATTACTGAAGATATGATGGGAGACCCAACAACCACATACTATGGAAAGTTTGAACTAGAAATTCAATCTGATAATAAATGTGATATATTATTTGGTGGAATAGATATTGGTAGTACCTCAGAATTTGGTCAACATAATGTAAGTAAATTAATAGATCTAGATTGTACTCCTCAGATGCAGTCTATAACATGTATATGCGGTAACAGTTCACATGTAAATCCAGTTTGGTCTACTGTAGTGGAAGATGGTTATTATCCTGGTCAACATTATGTTGCATGGTATCAAGGAACATTTACTGTAGTTCATAATAATGAATACGTTACTACGCTTACTAATAGTGCAGTAGTAACTATAGGTAATATGAGATATACTGCTGGAAACAGAGCTATTGATGGTGGTGGGTGGAGTCAGACATCTTATTATAATATAAAAGTTGAGCAATCAAATAATATATGGGAGACAAACCCTGCTGGAGTAGCATGGGTCTTTAGACATAAGTATACTAGACAACATATATTTGATTCTACTGAGAAATCTCAAGGAAGTCTATGGGGTCCAGCAGAAATTAGTTGGAATGTTACTAACATAGACACACGTAAACCTACTAATAGGGTTCAAGGATGGTCAACTCCTAATGATCCTGCATTTAACATACCTAATCAAGCATCTAATGAAGGTGAGAAATTCTGGGCAAGACCATACTTCCCAACAACATATACTATTAAAGGAATCAATGAATATGGATCAGGTCAGAAGAGTATAACTATCAATTAATATACATACCTTTGTATGGATTGTAAGCGAGAACCTATAGTTTTTTAAGACCAGTGGGCGAACTGGCACAGAAACCCCCATCAGGGGGTTTTTTAGTCGCTATAATAGGAGCATCAAATGAATCCCCTAAGATGACGCTTTCTCGAATCAATCAGGATTACATCCTTAATTTAACAAAGAAATTCCTTCCTACTGTATTGGATGATATTGGATTTGATCCTACTCTTAAAGAGGTAGGACATTCTTTTGGAGAGAAATTAGAAGAGGCATTAGTTACTAAGTTTGTTGAGGTTGATGATAGATTTGCTAGACCTTCTGCTAAAAGAGATATGGCAGATTTATACTTTGAGAATGAATTGATTAATATTAAATTTGGATTTAAGAAGAAAGGACAACCTAACATGGTTGCTTTCAATAGATGTGTTAAGAAGTTTCTTACAGAAGAAATAGATTCCTATTGGATATTGAGCATTGATGGTGCTGATAGTAAGGTATGTTTCTTTAATCTTTATGAGCAACTTGATTATACCAATACTAATCTTGGAACAGGTCAAGTTATGCTCAATGAAAATGCTTTCTATCAATCATTTGACCAGAGTAAGGACTATACAATTGATAGAAATGATGTTATAATGAAGTTAAAAGCAATCAGTAAAGATGCTACTGAATCTCATGTTGAGTTAAGATTACAGCAAGAAAAAGAAAGACAGGAGATGTTCAATGCCTATCTGTAAATATCATAATGCCGATTGTGTGGATTTTTCAGATAACTATGATGGTCAATTTGATTCCATAGTTACTGATCCACCATACGGAATAGAGTATCTTGGCAATAGTTGGGATTCTTATCAAAATTGTATTTCTTTTAAGGCATCTACATGGGAGTCTATATCCAAACCATTAAAGTCTGGTGGATATATGCTGATCTTTGGTGCATCAAAGACATTTCATAGACTGACATGTGCAGTTGAAGATTCTGGTCTTAAGATTAGAGATGTATTGATGTGGTTATATGGTCAGGGTATGCCTAAGAGTCAGAATATAGGTAAGAAAGATCCAGCATGGGAAGGATGGGGAACTGGTCTTAAACCTTGCTATGAACCTATATTATTGGCACAGAAACCTATATCTGAGAAGACCATAGTGAAGAACTGTCAGAAACATGGTGTGGGTGGGATTAATATTGAAGATAGTAGGTTAGAGTCTGGAAGATGGGCAGGGAATGTATTGCATGATGGTAGTGATGAGGTAGAACAAGCATTTGCTAAGTTTGGTGAAAGAGGTAATGGATGGTCGAGAAATTATGGAACTGAAGACTATCAAGGTAGACAGTATGGTGGTGGAGTATTTGGTGGGGGTGGATACATAGGAGATACAACATACTGTGATGAGGGAACTGCTAGTCGATTCTTTTATTCTACTAAAAGTTCAGTAAAAGAGAGAACACACAATAGAACTATTGAAAATAATCATCCTACAGTTAAGAATATGGAGTTGATGAAGTATCTTGTTAAATTGATAACACCTAAAGGTGGAACAGTTTATGATCCTTTTGCTGGATCTGGTACTACATTGATTGCCGCAAAGGAATTAGGATTTGATTCTATTGGTGTTGAATTGTCTGAAGATTACTGTAAGATTATACAAGATAGAATAGATGCAGTTACATCACCATTAGAGGCAATTCTGTAACTGTCACAATGACTCCCTGCTAAGGGAGTTTTTTCATGCTATAATAGGTGCATCTGAGAAACATTGATGCCATTACGTCCACACCAAACTGACGCTGTAAAGGCAATGACCGCCTTTGATAAAGGTCAGGTTATCATCCCTACAGGGGGTGGTAAGACTATGTGTATGATAGATGATGCTAAGAGGTTATTCAACTTAAATAGTGTTCCAAAAACTATTGTAGTAGTAGCACCACGCATACTATTGGCAGAGCAATTATCATCTGAGTTCCT
>CETG01189271.1_pt1 | contig 13041 bp, 15 predicted proteins | sample 361471 | NCBI WGS metagenome assembly CETG01 (sample SAMEA2622696, study PRJEB7988) | marine metagenome | isolation source: saline water (ENVO:00002010), including | reverse complement strand
CAAGATTCTCAGAAAGTTTTGACGCCCGCTCTAATAGACGGCTATGAAGATAAAAAACATCACCTGGGAATGCTTCTCTTCCAGGTGGACGACGCAATACCAAGGACATTTGACGATAAGCAACCGCTTGTTTAGAAAGATCATCATAAACAATTAAACCATGTTTCCCATTATCTCTAAAAAATTCACCCATAGCAGCACCTGAGTAAGGTGCTATGTATTGCATTGGAGCAGGGTCAGATGCATTTGCAGCAACTACTGTGGTATATTCCATTGCTCCATTACTTTCTAATTCTTTTACCAAAGCAGCAACAGTAGAAGCTTTTTGACCAATAGCTACATAAATACAGTATACTGGCTCATCAGTACTATGAGTATACTTTTGATTGATAATTGCATCAATCGCAACTGCTGTTTTTCCTGTCTGCCTATCTCCAATAATTAATTCTCTTTGCCCCCTCCCTATGGGAATCATACTATCAACAGCCTTAATTCCTGTTTGCAGAGGTTCATTAACAGGAGAGCGTGCCATTACACCCAATGCTTTTCTTTCTATTGGTAATGAATGATCAGTATCAATGGGACCCTTACCATCTATGGGTTGCCCTAATGGATTAACAACTCTCCCAAGCATTGCATCTCCCACAGGGACCTCAACAACACGACCTGTCCTTTTAGCGAGGTCACCTTCTTTTACAAGACGCGATTCTCCAAAAAGAACAAGACCTACATTGTCTTCTTCTAAGTTTAATGCCATTCCAAAAACACCATTGGGTAATTCAACCAATTCGGAACTCATAACATTTTCAAGTCCTGAGACACGTGCTACACCATCTCCTACCTCTAATACTTCACCTACCTCTGAGATATCAACCGAGCCATCAAACTTCTCGATCTGTTCTCTAAGTAATTGCGTTAATTGATCAGTTTTTATTTCCATAATTTCCTAGGGATTTATATATGCAGAAGTTCTGTGCGAAGTATCTGCAATTGATTTTGAATAGATGCATCCAAAAAAGTATTCTCAATGCGTAGTTTGATACCACCAATAAGGGCTGTGTCTACTTTAATGAATAATTTTGTTTGCTTACCAAGTAATGAATCAAGTGATTTCTTCAGCGAATCAATCTGTGATTCACTTAACTCATGGGCAACAATTCCCTTAACCTCTAAGTAATTGCTACCTTTACGGTACTTTAATTGAAATAAACGATATGTCTCTCTAAGTATATTCGGTGCATTACTTCCAAAAAGATAAGAGATCATTTCATTAACTAATGGATGTCCAGAATCACCAAGAACAATATTCAATATCTTTGCTTTTTGATTACCCTTAATCTTTTTAGATTGAACAAACACGCGAAACTGTCCATTGCTTGATACAATATCATTTAAAAATGCTAAAGCACTTTCGACCTCTTGTAGAATATTATTTTGCTCTGATACTTTGTACAGTGCTTCCGCCATAGTTCCTGGATTTAAATTAGGCTTCATACTCTCTAAGATTTTTAATCGATTTTTCAATCAATTTCTGATTGTCTTCACTTGATAAATTCTTTCCAATCACCTTCTCTGCAACAGACATTGTTAAGCTTACCACCTCTTGACGAATCTCAGAAATAGCCTTATCCTTTTCAACCTCTATTTGTGCTTGCGCATCATCCTTCAATTTTTTAGCATCTTTTTCAGCCTGATTTCTTAAATCTGCCTTTATCTTTTCAGCAGATACCTTCGCATCAGACCTGATATCTTGCGCTTCTAAACGAGCTTTAGCTATTATCTTTTCCGATTCATCATTTAACCGTTCTAACTCATGTCTTGCCTTCTCTGCATCTTCAAGCGAAGAACGTATATCATCTTCACGATCTTTTAATGCCTGTAGCAGTGGCCTCCATGCGAATTTCGCCAAGACACTTAAAAGAATTAGAAAAGTTATAATCGTCCATATAAAAAGACCAGGATCTAATTGAACAAGTGGATTTGGCTGACTACCATGGTCCTCCTTATGAGATATCACCGTCGATTCGTGGTGACCTTTATTCTGATTTCCTTTTTGATAATCCATATACTAAAAGACTTCTAAAGAATAAGCATTAAGAAGGTAAATACTTCTGCTAATATTGCTACACCCTCAAGAAGAAACAGTGGCAAATTCACAGCGCCTGTGATTTTATCTGCAGCTTCTGGTTGGCGTGCAATACTTTCAGCCGCAGCGGCTGTAAATTTTCCGATTCCGAGACCTGCTCCTAATACGATTAAACCCATTCCAAGAGGGATAAGTGTAGTTGCTGTCATTATTATATCCTTTTTATTTATTTAATGATGTACATGAATTGCCATACCAACAAACACTGCTGTCAATAATGTGAAAACATATGCCTGAACAAGTACAACAATAATTTCTAAACCAGCAATGGCCGCAGCCATTGGAACCGCTGCTAATGAGACTCCTATCCCAGCAGCACTATTAAACATTTCACCAAAAATTGCCATCAGCGATAAAAGAGCAAGCAAAGCTATGTGACCACCTGTCATGTTTGCGGCCAACCTCATAGTCAGTGCGAATGGTTTTACAAAAAGACCCATTACTTCAATAGGTATTAAAATAATATATACTGGCCATGCAAGACCATGTGGGACAAGATTCTTCCAGTGCTGAAAAAAACCATGGGCCATAACTCCAGCGATGATTATAGAAAAAAATGTTACTGTTGCTAAAGCGCCAGTAACATTAAAATTACCAGTTGCAGTAACTCCACCATGAAGCATCCCATTAATAATATTATGTGTATCTGAGTAGGGAACCCCTAGAAGAAAACGATTAATCAAACCTAGAATATCAAAGATCGGGATCATACCTATCCCATTTGCAAATAAAATAAAGAAAAAAAACGTCAAAAAAACTGGTGACCAAGTCATTACCCAATTATCACCTACATTAGGCCTAGCAATAGAGTCTCTAATAAATTTTACTATTGCTTCAACAGCATTAATCCATCCAACTGGTACAGATTTATTACTAGATAAAAACTTCCTAATAGGGAAAATAATGAAAATTGAAACTAGAAAAGCAACTAACCAAAGCATAAAAACATGTTTTGTTACAGAAAAATCAATACCGAAAATCGTTGGAAGGTGGATTATTGGATGTGAGATGTCAGAATTTGAAACGTGATGAATTATATTAGGACCAACTTGCTCCATTACAGTTACATTATGGTCAGTTGGCTGCGCTACACTCATTTAAATTTTTTCAGTATATTTTTAATATAGTTTTAGCAGAGAGCTATAATATAGTATTTAATTAAATATTTTTCGTTTAGAGCTAATAATATTACTTAAAAAGGGACTTTATTAAAAAGGTAAAGTTTTAAAATAAATAGATATAATCAAACATGATTTATTTCAAGCATTGCACAAATGATCAAATTATTAAATATTCTTTCGTATCATTTTTTATTTTGGATATGAAATATTTTAATTAACTGGTAAAAACCGATAACCAAACCAACTAACAAACCACATAAAATACCTAATGGAGCAATATTAAAATGGTTATCAATATATCTTCCCAAAAACATAAATATCAAAATAGAGGCAATTAAACCATAAGACCCAGAAGCTGCAGGGGCAGCCTGTTGTAAAATATTTTGAAAAGACTTAATTGATTTTGAGAAATTGCCATTCTGTTTTACCTTTGAATTATTTACTTTAATAGACACTTTTAATTTAGTCTTTTTTTAAACTCAATATATCACATTTTCCTTCAAATTTTGCTCCATCTTCTATATGTAATTTCTGGTACGTGATATCACCTTTCAGGCTACATGTTTTTACTAAGGTAACCTGGCCATTTGAAATAATATCACCTTTAACTTCACCTCCAATTCGAATATCGCCACCAATAACATCACCATTTACAATTGCATTCTTTGCAATACGCACTGAACCTTTGGTCTCAATTTTTCCATTAATTTTACCATAAACTATTATGCCATTACTCAAAACTATTGGACCATCAATTACAACATCTTCTCCAATCATTGTATGAATATTTTTTATATCTTTTTTAATCATTTTGGAAAGTTATATCAGATGTTGCATATTCAGGAAAATATTCTAAAGGGTCTACAGGTTGGAACTCTCTCCATATTTCAAAATGAAGATGAGGCCCTGATGAAATTCCTGTAGTCCCAACAAGGCCAATTATTTCACCTTTATTTACAAAATCCAGTTGCTGCTTTAAATTTTTTTTATTGTGCCCATAATGTGTAAAATAATCATCGCCATGATAAATAATTACCATATTCCCATAATCATAAGTCCATCCAGAAAATACGATTACTCCCGAAGCTGCAGCTAGAATGGGCTCACCTTCTTTTGAAACAATGTCAATCCCATGATGCGTATCTTTCAAAAAATAACCTTTATTACTAAGTCGCTGACTTATAAACCCTTGTATAGGAGGATAAGAAGGAACATTCTCAAGATATGAAATTTGTTTCACTGGCTCATCATATAAACCAGATATTGAATCTTCCATCAATAAAGGGTCCTCCAATTCAAGTGTAGAGCCCAAAGAATTACGAATCATTTCATCCATTTGACTTACTCTTTTTAAAATCGCATATAATTCTGCAACCTCTAAGCGTTCAGAAATTAATCTTTTGTATTCTTTTTCATATTTTTCATAAGTATTGATTCGCGGTATATAGATAGATAATATTAGCAAGCAGCTACTAACCAAAAATAATATAAGGAAACCAATAGCTTGCAAACTTAATTTTCGCAAATGGAAAGACCATGATTTTTTTTCATCATCTGGTATAATCATAATAGTATAATTTTTTGATTTCATAAGATATTTATGTTTCTATAATATCTATAATACGATCCAAATCATCTATTGAAAAATATGAAATTTCAATCTTTCCGCCTTTTCTCAATGGTTTTAGTTTGACTTTTGTACCTAAAACTCCAATTAGTTGATTTTCTAAAAATTGTATCTGATGTAACTTATCACCTCGCTTTTTTATTCTTTTGTTTTTTAAGTTTTTCGTGTTTTTAACAATAGCTTCTGTTTCCCTAACTGTTAAACTTTTTTCAATAATTTTCTTCCATATTTTTTTCATTGCTACAGAAGATTTAGCTTGTAAAATTGCTCTCGCATGGCCTGCTGATATTTCTCCATCTTTTAAACTTTTTATAATTTCTGATGGCAACTTAAGTAATCTTAAAGCATTAGAAATAGTTACTCTCTTTTTACCAACTGCCTTTGCAATAGACTCATGGGCCATATTATATTTTGTATTAAGAAGAGCGTAAGCTTCTGCCTCTTCTATAGGATTCAAATCTTCTCTTTGAATATTTTCAATCAAAGCCATTTCAATAAAGTCTGATTCACTTTTTACATTGATAACATATGCTGGAGCTGTTCGCTTTTTAGCTTTTTTTAATGCTCTCCATCTTCTTTCTCCAGCAACTAACTCATATCCATTTTCAGTTTGACGTACAGTAATTGGGGTAATTAGACCTTTCTCCTTAATAGATGCAGTTAATTCATCAAGAGAATTCTCATTAAAAGTTTTTCTAGGTTGATTTGGATTTGGGTTAATATCTTTTAACTTAATTGTAGTTATGGATGCTAACTTTTTATCTTCTCTTTTATTTTGATCTTTCTCAGGACTAATTAATGCTTCTAATCCTTTACCTAATCTTTTAGCTGACACGTTGTAATATCTCCTCTGTCAAGCTCATATAATTTTGTGCTCCTGTTGAATTAGCATCATATAATAACGCAGGTTTCCCAAAACTTGGTGCTTCACTTAAACGTACATTCCTATGAATAAATGTTTTAAACAATTTCTCCTTAAAAAAAGAATTCACTTCTTCAACGACCTGTTTTGATAAGTTTAACCTACCATCATACATTGTCATTAATATCCCAACAATCTCTAATTTTTTATTTAAATGTCGCTGGACCAAGCGCACAGTATTTAATAACTGCCCTAGACCTTCAAGAGCATAATATTCACATTGGATTGGTATTACTATAGCATTAGATGCAGTTAAAGCATTTATTGTTAATAATCCAAGTGATGGAGGACAATCAATAATAATTATGTCATATTTATTTTTTATAACTTTTAATGCCTTTTGCAATTGGTATTCACGAGCCATAACTGTAACCAATTCTATTTCTGCTCCAACTAAATCATTAGTTGATGTGATAATATCTAAATGGGAAAATGTTGTTTTTGTTATTGAGTCTTTGATATTCTCTTGTTCTAAAATAACATCGTAAATATTACCATTGCTATCATTAAATAACTCAGATAAACCAGTTGTCGCATTAGCTTGAGGATCTAAATCAATTAAAAGAGTTTTTACTTCAGTTACCGCTAAACTTAAAGCGACATTAACAGCTGAAGTAGTTTTACCTACTCCACCTTTTTGATTTGAGAATGCTAAAATATTTGACATGTATTATAAGCCCAAAAATTGGGTATAAAATTTATTACTTATAAGAAGTATTTCAACTATCTCTAAATCTGATAATAAAATTAAAATTTACTTAAATTACACTACGCTATAATTCTTATTTTATTATAAACAATTAATTTTAATGAAAGCACTAATTAAAAAATTCCCTGAAAAAGGCATATCTATGGAAGAAATGCCAACCCCAATATGTAGAGATAATGATATTAAAATAAAAATTACGCACACTTCGATTTGCGGAACTGATTTACATATATACAACTGGGACTCTTGGGCACAAAGAACCTTAAAACTACCTATAATTATAGGGCATGAATTTTGCGGCATTGTTGAAGAAATAGGCAAAAATGTAACTCATTACAAACCAGGACAACGCGTTTCTGGAGAAGGTCATATAGCTTGTGGATATTGCAGAAACTGTAGAGCTGGAAAAAAACATATTTGTCATTCTTCAGAAGGAATAGGAGTACACAGAAATGGCGCATTTGCTGAATATCTTGTAATGCCAGAGTCAAATATCTGGCCGATAAAAGATGAAATTGAATCTGATATAGCTTCTTTTCTAGATCCTTTTGGAAATGCTGTTCACACATCAACTTATTTTAGAATAGTTGGAGAGGATGTACTTATAACTGGAGCTGGGCCAATTGGTCTTATGTCAGTTGCAGTTTGTAAATTTATTGGGGCTCGTAATATTGTAATTACTGATATTAATGAATACAGATTAAGCCTAGCTAAAAAATTAGGTGCTACCAAAACTATAAATATAAATAATACTTCTATAAAAAGTTGTTACGAAGAATTAAACATAAGCCATGGATTTGATGTGGGATTAGAAATGTCTGGTCACCCAGATGCATTAAATAGCATCCTAACAAATATATACCATGGTGGGAAAATAGCATTACTAGGTTTATTGCCTAAAAATACTCAAATTAACTGGGATAACATTATTTTTAAAGGACTCCAAATTAAAGGGATATATGGACGAGAGATGTATGAGACTTGGTATAAAATAGATCAACTAATCCAAAGTGGCTTGAATATCTCCAGTATATTAACTCATAAATTTCCAATAGAAAACTATAAAGATGCTTTTGAAATCGTCAGTTCAGGAAAATGTGGAAAAGTAGTAATGGAGTGGTAAATGAAAACATATCAAAAAATATACTTAAAAAATCTTGATAAAATAAAAAAAAATGGGTTATTTAAAAAAGAGCGAATTATCAAAACACCACAAGCTGTAGAGACAAATACCTTCAATCAAAATAAAACTTTAAATTTTTGTGCTAATAATTATCTTGGATTAGCTAACCATCCTCAATTAATTAAAGCAGCAAAATCTGCACTTGACAGTCATGGTTTTGGAATGGCATCAGTACGTTTTATTTGCGGAACCCAAGACTTGCATATAACATTAGAAAAAAAAATATCACAATATTTTGGAACAGATGATACTATTCTTTATAGTTCTTGCTTTGATGCAAATGGTGGACTATTTGAAACAATTTTAAATAATGAAGATGCAATAATTTCTGATGAATTAAATCATGCTTCCATAATTGATGGTATTCGTTTATCTAAAGCAAATCGTTTTAGATATGATAATAATGATATGGCAGATCTTGAAAAAAAACTAATTAAAGCTAAATCATATAGATTAAAAATGATTGCTACAGATGGAGTTTTTTCTATGGATGGTCATATTGCAAAACTAAATAAAATCGTTCAGCTAGCAGAAAAATATAATGCAATGGTGATGGTAGATGATAGTCATGCAACGGGTTTAATTGGAAAAAATGGAAGAGGGACGGCCGAATATTATGGAGTAATGAGTAAGATTGATATTATCACTTCAACTTTAGGAAAAGCATTAGGTGGTGCTTCAGGTGGATTTACTACAGGAAAAAAAGAGGTCATTAATCTACTTCGCCAAAAATCTAGACCATATTTATTTTCTAATAGCGTTGCGCCTGCAATTGTTGCCGCTGGATCAGCAGCTTTTGATATTCTAGAAACAAATACTGATTTAAAAAATACCTTAGAAAAAAATACTTATTATTTTCGAGAAAAAATGAAACAAAATGGTTTTGATATATTAGATGGTATCCACCCAATCATTCCTATAATGCTTTATGATGCTAAAAAAGCGAAAATAATGTCTTCAAAATTATTAGATGAAGGAATATACGTAATTGGATTCAGTTATCCAGTAGTCCCAAAAAATAAAGCTCGCATTAGAGTGCAAATTTCTGCTGCAATGGATATAAATCACCTAGACAAGGGAATCAATGCTTTTAAAAAAGTTGGCAAAGAAATGGGCATTATCTAACTATTAATTAAAATACGTGAACTATTGCTACACAGATAATGCCTAAAGTATATTCACCGGCTTTTTTAATGTGATAAATAAGAATATGGGAAAAAACTTAACACCTAGATATTTAATTATTGCCCTAATATTGGTATGGGCAATTTCTACTCTTTTACCAACTTGGAGATATCAACGCCTAACTGAAATCCAAAAAGAGGAAATGCGGAATAAAGGTGAATTAGAAAGTTTAGAATCAAAAGTAGTTCGACAAGGTTTAGATCTCAAAGGAGGCATGTATATTGTTCTAGAAGCCGACATTCCGACTTTAGTTGCTAACTTAGCATCAATTAAAGATGAACGACTTGATAATATTATCACCAAAACTAAACAAGAGTCTATAAAACCTAATCTTGATTTCTTTTCAATCTTTGAAAATGAAGTAAAAGCGGATGGAATAAAACTATCACGATATTATCATGAATATGGAGCCTCATTAGAGGATATCATTTCTGCATTAAGAACTGAAGCTGATGATGCAATTAATCGAGTCTTAGAAATATTACAAAATCGAGTTGATCAATTTGGAGTCAGCGAACCAACAATTCAAAAACAAGGAAAACATCGTATCGTTGTTGAATTAGCTGGGATAAAAAATTCAGATCGTGCAAGGGCGCTACTCCAAAGTACCGCACTACTCGAATTTTATCTAGTGAAAAATAATTCTGTTACAAACGATTTTATATCTCAACTAGATGACATTCTAAAAAGAGAAAATAATGACAGTGAAAAGCCATCTAAATCAGATTCATCACTAACATCTGATACCAAAAAATCTGATAATACAAAACAAGTATCAGAATTATTTGGCAATGATGAATCATCAAAAAATGATTCATCATTAACTGATAATGTTCAAGATTTATTTAGCAATGCGCCATTCTCTAGCCTTTTAACTGCACTTCCTGGTGATATCGGAATTGAAGAAAAAAATATTTATGCTTTAAAAAGATTTCTTGAAAACCCAGACATTCAAAAGAAATTAAAAAATGCTAATGGGCAATTACTTTTAAGTCAAGAAGCAAAATCAATCAATTCAAATTCTACAGAAAAATTTTATCGCTTATATTATCTAGAAGATCAACCAGAATTAACTGGTGGTATCGTAGAAGAAGCTAGAGCAGATTTAGGAACGATTGGTAGCGGATCTTCAGCTGGGCAAGCAATTGTTTCTTTATCTATGAACAATGATGGATCAAGAACTTGGTCTCGTGTCACAGGAGCAAATATTGGAGAAAGAATAGCTATTGTATTGGATAATAAAGTACATATGGCTCCATCTATCAGAGAAAAAATACCAAGTGGTAGAACTCAGATAGAAGGATTTGCAAATATTAATGAAGCAAAAGATCTTGCAATTATTTTAAGAGCGGGAGCTCTTCCTGCCCCTGTGAAAATAATTGAAGAAAGAATAGTTGGCCCTAGCTTAGGAACAGATTCAATCACAAAAGGAACTCAAGCTGTCATTTTTGGACTTATTTTAATCTTAATCTTCATGATTATATACTATAGATTAGCTGGAACCATTGCAAATTTTGCACTTATTTGGAATATTTTATTAGTACTTGCAATATTAGCATCATTGCAAGCGACTCTCACCTTACCAGGAATTGCAGGATTGATATTAACAGTTGGCATGTCAATTGATGCTAATGTAATTATTTTTGAACGTATACGAGAAGAGTTAAGAAAAGGCAAAACACCAAAAGCTGCAATCGATGCTGGGTATGATCGTGCAATTACAACAATTATTGATGCCAATGTCACAACATTAATAGCATCTCTCGTCCTCTATCAATTTGGCACTGGACCAATCAAAGGTTTTGCAACAGTATTATTTTGGGGAATATTAATTAGTATGTTCACAGCAGTATATATCACTAGAACTATTTTCAATACATATATATCCAAAACAAATTCTACCAAACTAAGCATATAATTATGAGAATTATAAAAGATACAAATATTGATTTTATGAAAAGAACTAGTTTTACAAAAATACTATCTTTATCAATTATAATTTTAGGTATTATATCCTTACTTATAAATAAGGGACCAAAATTAAGTATTGATTTTAAAGGTGGAACATTAGTCGCTGTAAACTATACTTCAGAAATAGATATAAATAATATTCGTTCTTCAATGGAAAATGTAGAGATTGGAGGAAAAAATTTTGATTTTAGTAAAGCAGAGATTAAACACTTTGGGGATAAATCAAACGTAGCCATCCGTATAGCAAGCTTAGAAAATGAACCAGAAGATTTTACTAAATCACTTATAATTAAAATGTCCAAACTATATCCTAATCTAGTCCCTCAAGATAATGATGATTTTATATTAGCTATAGAAAAAGTAGGTCCAAAAATAGGAGCAGAATTAAGAGGAGATGCAATTATGGCTATTATCAGCGCTCTTTTACTGATCTTAATTTATATTACTATTAGGTTTGAATTAAAATATGCTGTAGGTGCTATAGCAGCGCTAACTCATGATGTCCTCATTACTTTAGGTATTTTTTCATTATTTGGGTATGAAATTTCTTTAGCTGTCATTGCAGCTTTTCTTACCATAGTTGGTTATTCATTAAATGATACAATTGTAATATTTGATAGAATTCGTGAAAATGCCAAAATGCTTAAAAAATCCACCTTAAAATCTGTCATCAATCAAAGCATCAATGATTCACTAAGCCGAACAATTATTACTTCACTTACAACTTTCTTTGTTGTACTTATATTATTTATTTTTGGTGGTGAAGTTATTCATACATTTTCATTTGCTATGATTGTTGGAGTTATTGTAGGAACGTATTCAAGTATTTTTGTTGCCAGTCCAGTTGTTATATATATGGCAAAAAAGTAATTATACGTTCTCTACTATTCTATACCAAATTGGTTTCTATATTAAACTTTTATATGAAAAATAGAATCAACCTCCATGATCGATTTTTGTATAATTAATACTCCTATCGGCAAATTACAAATAGAGTCTAATCTCAATATTTTAACAAAAATAAGTTTTAACATTAATAGAGTTACTTCAATACCCTCTACCTCAATAAAACACAATCTAGCAATACAACAAACAATAGAAGAGCTCAATGAATATTTTTTTAGTGATCGAGAAATATTTACAATTAATTATAGATTAGAAGTCTCGCCTTTTTATAAAAAAGTTTTAAAAAAAGTATCAAAAATTCCTTTTGGTACAACTCAGAGCTATAAACAAATTGCAAAACAATTAAACAACAAAAATGCTTACCGAGCAGTTGGAAGTGCAAATGCAAATAACCCTCTTCCCATTATTATACCATGTCATAGAGTAATAAAATCTAATGGAAATCCTGGCGATTACGGAGGAGGAATGAAAAATAAAAAAATACTATTAAATCATGAAAACCCCTCGCCCTTCTTTTTTTAGAACATAATAAAACTTAATTTTCATTATAATGAATTCAATTACACAAAACTTAAAATCAAAATTATTTGCTGGTATAGCAATATTACTGCCTCTTTATCTTACATTTATTGTAATTAAAATTCTTTTTATTTCAATGGAAGAAATTTCAGAACCTCTATTAAATAAACTTGGTCTTGATATTCTAGGATTGGGGATAATCTTAACTATCATTTTAATATATATCCTTGGCTTATTAATGACAAACTTTCTAGGTAGAAAAATCTTTAACTTAGGTGAGAACATTGTGAAAAAAGTACCAATAGTAAATATTATCTATACTACTTTAAAACAGATTACAGATACTTTCACGAAAGATTCTAATGATACTTTTAAAGGTGCGATTTATATTCAATATCCAAGAAGAGGATTATGGACAATGGCTTTTATTAGTGGAGAATCAGAAAGCAAAGAAGGGATTGCATATTATCATGTTTTTGTACCAACAACACCAAACCCGACTTCAGGCTTCTTCTTAGTTGTCCCACAATCTGATTCAATCGCAACAGATATGTCAGTGGAAGAGGGATTAAAAACCATTATTTCTGGAGGATTACTCGCTCCAAAAAAAAATCCATTACCTTAAAGGAAAAATTAATTATAATCTAAAACTTTTGTCCAGTACCAAAATGAAATGAGCCTGAATTCCATTTATTTTTTATAGCACCAATACCAAAATCTAAACGTAAAACTCCCACTAAAGGGAAGGGTAT
>CETG01019299.1_pt1 | contig 13048 bp, 10 predicted proteins | sample 361471 | NCBI WGS metagenome assembly CETG01 (sample SAMEA2622696, study PRJEB7988) | marine metagenome | isolation source: saline water (ENVO:00002010), including | reverse complement strand
CCATTGATCTTGGTCAGCCCCTAAATCATTAGAGTTTGGGGCACAAAAGGGGTGGTGAATAGCTTCAAGACGATTTTCGTCTTTGTTGAATTTAAACATTGGGAAATCGATAACCCAAAGAAAATTCCAAGACGGGTCTTTGTTCTTGTCAGGAATGAGATTTAATTCATTCGCTAGAAATTGCCTTATTCTATCTAATGTTTTATTGACTATTTCAGTTGAACCCGCTCCAAATAAAATTAAATCTCCAGGACAAGCATTTGCTTGGCTAAGTAGAGCATCTTTTTGTTCATTATTTAAGTTTTCTTTTATTGCTCCAATTGTGTCAATTTCTCCTTGATCTCTTACTCGGATAAATGCTAATCCCTTCGCACCAGCTTTTTGGGCTTCATTAAAAATATCTCCGCCAGGTTTAATTCTTACGTTACTAATTGAGGCATTGCCCTCTTTTACTGTTATACATTTCACTGAACCGCCAGCTGTGATTGCTCCAGAAAAAACTTTGAATGCAGAATCTTTAACTATTTCACTTACATCGCTTAGCTCCATGTCATAACGAGTGTCTGGCCTGTCAGTCCCAAATCGATTCATTGATTCTTCCCATGTCAATCTTGGAAATGGAAGTTTGAGATCAATATTGGTAATAGCTTTCCATATTGCAGCAATTAACCTTTCATTCAAATCGAGAATATCTTCTTGGCTCATGAAACTCATTTCCATATCTAATTGAGTAAATTCAGGCTGCCTATCTGAACGCAAGTCTTCATCTCGAAAACATCTAGCAACTTGGTAATACCGCTCTATTCCACCAACCATTAATAATTGTTTGAAAAGTTGTGGAGATTGTGGAAGTGCAAACCATTGGTTCTCACATAATCTTGAGGGGACTAAATAATCTCTTGCTCCTTCAGGAGTGGATCTAGTTAAAATAGGGGTTTCAACTTCTATAAAGCCTTCATTTTCTAAAAAATATCTAGCGGCTTTAATTGTTTTATGTCGAACAGTAAGATTTTTCTTCATTCTTTCTTTTCTTAGATCTAGATATCGATAACGCAGTCTTATTTCTTCTTTTATGGGTTCATCATCGTGACTAGAGATTGTAAAAGGTAGGTTTTCTGAAACTTTGTTCAGGATTGTAAGTTTTTTGGCTAAAACCTCGATTGCTCCAGTTGTTATTTTTTTGTTTATTGATTCTGCAGGCCGAGATTTTACTTCTCCATTGATTAATAAAACAGTTTCATTTCTCAGGCTTTCAGCGACGTCAAAAATGTCTTTACCTTGATCAGGGTCAACAGTTACTTGAACTGTTCCTTTGTGGTCTCTGAGATCTATGAAGATCACGCCACCGTGATCCCTACAACGGTCTACCCATCCACAAAGTTGTACTTCGGAGCCGATGTGATCACTGCATAGCTCTCCACAGCTGTTGCTGCGCATTAGAAATTATTCCTCATAAAGATTGAGTTTCCCATAGAAAGTGATCTTATCTTTTTCAAATCAGTCTAAAACTCATTTTTTGTTCTTGTAAAAAGGTCTTTTGATAACTGTTGCTTCATGTTGTTTCCCTCGAATTTCAATATTTATTTTGTTACCTATATTTGCTAATTCTACTGGCAGATAAGCCATGGCAATTGCCTTCCCGAGAGTTGGTGACCATGTTCCGCTTGTTATTTCTCCAATTGTTTTTTGGGCTCTAATTAGTTTGTAGCCTTTGCGTGCTATTGCTCTTCCATTTATCTCAAGGCCAACTAATCGCTGATTAATTCCTGAATGTGTTTGTTTTTCTAAAGCAGTTTTGCCTATGAAATTTGTAGGTATTTCTAGATGGACTAACCATCCTAGACCAGCTTCTAATGGAGTAGTTTTTTCATTCATTTCATTCCCATATAAATGCATTGCTGCTTCTAAACGAAGGGTATCTCTTGCTCCTAACCCGCAAGGAGTAATGCCTTTAGCAATTAAATCTGAATATAGGAACTTCCCCTCGTTTTGATTAAGAAGGATTTCATAACCATCTTCTCCAGTATATCCAGTTCTGGCAATAAATATGGAGCCATATCTATTTGCTTTTTCTACCTCTAAATCTAAAAACTTATGACCAAATCTTGGAATTGATGATACAGGTTCCTTTAAAATATTTTCTAATTCTTCTGAAGCTTTTGGTCCTTGTAAGGATATTAATACACTATTCTTTTTAAAGTCAGTTATGGATATTTCTTGTTTATTAATATGTTTACTTATCCAGTTAATATCTTTATCAATACAACCAGCATTAATTATTAATATAAGACTTTCTAAATTATTAGAATTAATACCAATATCGTAAATAATTAAATCATCAATTATGCCTCCAGATTCATTTAACAGCAATGTATAGCATGCCTCACCAGGGCCAATCCGATAAAGATCAGTTGGAACTAGATTTTGTAGAGAATCTTTAGCTTTTTTACCTTCAATTAAGAATACACCCATATGAGATATATCAAATAAACCTGCTTTTTCTCTAACTGCTTGATGTTCATTAATTAAACCAGAAAATTGGATTGGCATTTCCCATCCAGCAAAAGGGGCCATTCGACATCCAATGTTTAGACAAGTCTCATAAAGGGGAGTTCTTTTTAATGTCATGTGATTAGAGATCTAGAAGTTGGGTTAAGAGGCGAAGTGACAATTTTTTGAAGGTAAGAGGGTGCAAATGTAATTCTTCGTGGCTGGATTTGGAAACTTTCACTAACCTATTAGTCTTGGGATCTATTTCATGGCTCACAATCAATGTTGTAGATCTTGTCGGCACTATATTGCGTCCGAGTCAGGTGCACTATTTTGGTGTCGCTTAAGAAAGCTTAAGGTTCATTCTGATATTGCAACAGTTGTTTTTTGTCATCATTGGACTCGACAATCTCCTTCTTTGCCAAAAATTGAGGATAAATATTGTCAATTTGAACAACAATTAGATTTTGAAAAATCACTTTCTACTAGAGAAAATTAATTATTGGCTGCACTTAATTCCCTTATAAAATCATATTTATTTTTTAACTAAAATATTTTTCAACTGTAAATTAATTTGGACGGCTATTTTAATTATTAATGACATATGGCTCTTATTCAATTATTTTTGATTGAAAGGTTTAGTAGCATTAAAATACTTCTAGTTACTTTAGCTGCAACAATACTACTTATTCCAGTTTGATCTAATTGAGGTGCTAATTCAACAATATCTCCAGCAACAATTTGATGTTTTTTTAGGACATTTAAAATAGCAGCAAAATCATTCCAGAAGTAACCTCCTGGTTCAGGAGTTCCCGTTCCTGGTAGTAAACTTGGATCGAACCAATCAAGGTCAATTGTAAGATAAATAGGTTTACCTAAAAACGGATTTAGTGCTTTATCTAAATTTGTAGCTGGTTTATCTTTTTCATGGATTATTAGGCTTTTTTCTTCTTGAATTCTTTCAAATTCTTTACGTGTTCCACTTCGTATACCTAATTGAAATAGCTTTTTACTTGGTAGTATTTCTAAACATTTAGTCATTGTACATGCATGATTATAGTTTGAACCTAGCCAGTCATTTCTCAGGTCTGCATGAGCATCTAATTGAACAAGAATAAGATCATTATAGTTTTCCGCAACCGCCGCAACGGCTCCAGACGTTATTGAATGTTCTCCTCCTAGAATGAGCGGTTTAATATTTAAATCAAGTAATTTTTTCGTAGCATTTTTTACAAGTTTAATTACTGGTTCAGGATCACCAAAAGGGATGTCTAGACAACCAAAATCTGTAAAATTTATATCATTTAGGTCTAAATCTAATTGAGGGCAATATGTTTCAAGACCATTACTTGTTTCTCTTATAGCAGATGGTCCAAAGCGAGCTCCTGGCCTGAATGATGTAGTTCCATCATATGGGACTCCAAAAAGACCTATTTTTGAATTTTGTATCAAACGCTTTGCACCCATAAAAATCCCTCCGTCTTGATTAAATAAATGTTTACCTTCTTTTTGAAAACCTTTCATTTGTTTAGTTCTCGTTCAATAAAAGCTGGGATTGTTTGAAATGCACCTTTTTGCCACCTGAGGCTCCAAATTTCACAATTTTTTTCAATCGTGTTTACTCTATTAATTTTAGGATTGTGATATCTAGGTTTATCTTTTGCAGCAAATGTCCAGCTCCACCACCCGCTTGGATAAATAGGAACAGATCCATACAGAGGATCTGCATTAGAGAAGACTTCTCTAATTGTTTTGATTGTATCAATATGAATTTCGGGGAAAGTTTCCGGTGATTCTGTTTGAGTTGCAAATACCCCATCTTTTTTCAGAATGCGTTTGCAGTTTTTATAAAAGTCTTTATTAAATAAACCTTTTGCTGGGCCCTTTGGATCAGATCCATCGATGATAACTACGTCGTAGGTATTAGTTTTTGTATCTGATACCCATTGAATTCCATTTCCAATGTTTACTTTCAGGCGTGGGTCAGTCCATGCATTTGCACCAATCGAAGGGAGATACTTTTTACTTAATTCAATCACTCTTGTATCAATTTCTACCATATCTAAATGCATGACTTCTTTATAACGTAGGCATTCTCTTGCTGTTCCTCCGTCTCCACCTCCAATGATTAGAATTTTATCTAGCTTTTCTGCACTGCACATAGCTGGATGTACAAGACATTCATGATAATGTTTTTCTTGATATTCAGTAGTCATCCAACAGTTATCTAGTAATAATCCTTTTCCATATCTCTTGCTTTCAATAATTGTGATTTTTTGAAAAGTACTAATTTCATTAATCAATATTTCACCTTCTAGTCCATATCTCACTCCTGATTGATATTCATCAATCCAATTTCCCTTTTTATTTTTTTGGTTTTTCATTTTATGATTGCAGTAATTTTTTATATACTTTTAGATTATATAAGTAAAGTTTTTATATTTCATTATTATTTAAATTTTGCTTTCGTAAAGCTATACTTTTTTTCGCTTCTTGCCAAAGATATTTGAATTCTTTTATAGATATTGAAGATAAATTTCCATTGAGATTTTTTTCCATTAAACTGAATCTTTCTAGAAATCTTTTATTTGTTCCAGCAAGACCTTCCTCTGAATCAAGCTGATACCAATGCCCAACATTTATAAGTGTGAATAGAAGATCTCCTAACTCTTCTTGGGCATTAATTAAATTATTGTTTGCGATGGCTTCTTTGAATTCAGTCAGCTCTTCATGAAACTTTTCCCAAATTGTATCAATATTTTCCCAGTAGAAGCCTTTTTTTGCGACTGTTTTAGAAATTTTTAAAGTACCTTTAATTGCGGGCTGACTACGTATTTTACTTTTTAAAGTATCACTAATAGGAGTTATAGAATTAGATAAGCATTTTTCAGATGATTTAATTTTTTCCCATGATTCATTTAGTTCTTTAGTAGTCATTGATTTCTTGTTATTAAATACATGAGGGTGTCGGCGGATTAATTTATTTGTGATTACTTGAATAACATCATTAAAACAAAAAAGTTTTTCTTCTTTTCCAATTTGAGCATGAAGAACTATTTGAAGTAATAAATCACCAAGTTCTTCAACGATGTCTTCAGAATTCAATTCTCGAATTGCATCAGCGACTTCATGAGCTTCTTCCAATACATAGGGAATTAATGAAGTATGTGTTTGTTTTAAGTCCCAAGGACATCCATTGATGGGATCTCTAAGTTGTTCAATAATTTTTAATAACTTAGAAATTGATTTCTCTTCGGGCGATTCGATTTCATTCTTCATGTAATTAAAAGATTAATAACACCACTGTCTCATTAATCATTTCATTTCTACTATTAAGCTATCAAATAATTTTGATATTTAACGCGTATTTCGTTATATGAACTAACCACAAGTATTTTTTGATCTTTTTTAATTCTAATAAATGCGGTTAACTCAGAATCACATTAAATTTTTATTATTGATCTATGTGAGAATTACATCCTAGAGCTCATTCCTGTAAGAATGGGTTAAAATGTTTGCCTTGATAAGGCAGAATATCTTTTGAAAGGGCGATTAGCTCAGTGGTAGAGCGCCTGCCTTACAAGCAGGATGTCCCTGGTTCGAACCCTGGATCGCCCATGAACTCGATTTTTGTTTTTATTTTATTAAAAACAAAAAATTTATCAATTTTGCTTTACTCCTACAGCGGAAGCTCAGCTTGCCTGTCAAGCAGCCTTGTTTGGAGGCGCAGGTTCAATGCGGATTGATTTATTAGAAGATAGTTTCGGAGAAGGTTTGTTTCATGTCAAATTAAGTGAAGGATCAAAAGATGGCATTCCTATTACTTGTGCAGATGGAATTACTTTGTTTGCTTCTCAAGATCAATAATCTTTATTTGAAGGATTAAGATTTAATTATTTTGGAGATTTAAGTGGAAGAGGATTTTTAATGAGTGCCCATGAAGGAGCAGAAAGTTGTACTTGTGTTAGTGGATTTAGATTTGTATGACTATAAATAATTTATTTTTAAAACTAAATTCTTTCTAATCAATCTTCAGGGAATAGTAATGATGCTAGATCTTCTGGGTCTACTTCATAAACCAGTGCAAGACTTGTTTCGATAGCATTGGTTACTTCTCCAGGCAAAAAACGCATTGCATTTAATGCATCATCAGCAATTTCATCTGTAAGCATTTTGTCGTTATTATTTAACTTTTCATCGTTAATGACTGCAATTACCCAACTCTGATAGGCGTAAAGCAGATCTGAAAATTCGAGTTCGGGGTTATTTAGATCCATGACCATGTGAATGCCATTATATAGGCAAGATCAGTATGACTTTATAAGGCGAGAATGTCATTTATGGATAAAACTCAGGAAATAGCTATTCAGGCAAAAGTATTTGATTTTGCTGTTATGGAATTAGTTCGGAATCATAGGAATTCTTTTCAACCATTGTGGAGTGTTGATAGCTGGGCTAAATTTTTGATTTGGTTGTCTGTCAATTGCGGTCTTAATGTTGAAAGAGAAACTTTTCAATTATTTGCGGAAAGTTTAGGATCTTCACTTACAAGAAGAATGCGCAAAATTTTTTTTGAAAGAACGTTAGAAAATTTAGGTATTTATTTGATAGCTGATCCAGCGGAACGCAATGTTTTCTTGATGCCAGTTTTGGCACAGACTCAAATTAAATTTTCAGATGCTTTGCAGGCTTTAGAAGTTGTTGAATTGAGTCAACTTGTTGTTGTGGATGATTCCAAGTGGGAAATGAATGGAGGAATTCTTACCATTTCGTGGAAATCCTTAGAAATTCATGGTTGACTTGCGCAAAAACAAAGAATTTCATTAGTGTTTACGAACATAGTTTCAATTTTCTTTTTCCAGTGACTCAGCATTCATTGCCGAACAGTTCTTTGAATGCAGATATTGATTTACCAAAAATGTATGAGCCACAAGTGGTAGAGAGACGATGGCAGCAGGCATGGGAAGCAGCTGAAGCATTTCATCCAGACCCTAAAGATGTTGGTGAGTCATTTTCGATTGTCATTCCTCCACCTAATGTCACTGGTAGTTTGCATATGGGGCATGCATTTAATACTGCTCTTATAGATACGATTGTTAGATTTCAAAGATTGCAAGGCAAAAATGTTCTTTGTTTACCAGGAACCGATCATGCATCAATTGCTGTACAAACGATTCTCGAAAAGCAGCTCAAGAAAGAAGGTCTGAATAGAGATCAATTAGGAAGAGATGCTTTTCTTGCCAGAGCTTGGGCTTGGAAATCAGACAGTGGTGGTCGCATTGTTGATCAACTTCGGCGCTTGGGTTATTCGGTGGATTGGAAAAGAGAGAGATTTACTATGGATGAAATGTTAAGCAAGGCTGTTTCTGAAGCTTTTGTTCGATTGCATCAACAAGGTTTAATTTATAGAGGAGAATATTTGGTTAATTGGTGCCCAGCATCTGGTTCTGCTGTTAGCGATTTAGAAGTTGAGATGAAAGAAGTAGATGGCTTTTTATGGCATTTTCGTTATCCGTTAGTGAATAGATTTGAAGGAGATCAAATAACTTATCTAGAAGTTGCAACTACGAGACCTGAAACGATGCTTGGAGATGTTGCTGTTGCCGTAAACCCAGGGGATGAACGTTATAAAAAACTTGTTGGTCAATGCTTGACATTGCCATTTTTAGGTCGTCAGATTCCTGTGATTGCAGATGATCATGTTGATAAAGATTTTGGTACTGGGTGTGTCAAGGTCACCCCTGCTCATGATCCTAATGATTTTGCAATTGGTCAGAGACATGATTTGCAGCAAATCACAGTAATTAATAAGAACGGCACTATGAATGAAAATGCTGGTCCTTTTGCAGGTCTTGATCGCTTTGAAGCTCGTAAGGCAGTAGTAGAAGCTTTAAAAGAAAAAGATTTGCTTACGAAAGTAGAGCCTTATCGTCATAGCGTTCCTTTTTCAGAAAGAGGCAAAGTTCCAGTTGAACCATTGCTTTCTACCCAGTGGTTTGTTCGCATGGAAGCTTTAGCTGCAAAATCTCGAGAATATCTTGCGAAGGGTGAGCCTAATTTTGTGCCAGAACGTTGGGGAAAGGTCTACCGAGATTGGTTAGAAGGTATTAGAGACTGGTGTATTAGTAGGCAATTATGGTGGGGGCATCGAATCCCTGCTTGGTTTGTTGTTAGTGAAACTGCTAATCAATTAACTGCTGAAACCCCTTATGTGGTTGCTAGTACTGAAATAGATGCTTTGGCTCAGGCTAGAGATAAATATGGTCCTTCTGTTCAAATTCAAAGAGATGAGGATGTTTTGGATACTTGGTTTTCGAGTGGCTTATGGCCTTTTTCGACATTGGGTTGGCCTGATGAAACTCATGAGGAATTCAATCGTTGGTATCCAACCAATGTTCTGGTAACTGGATTTGACATTATTTTTTTCTGGGTTGCAAGGATGACCATGATGGCTGGGATTTTTACAGATCGCATTCCTTTTGCAGATGTTTATATTCATGGCTTGGTTCGAGATGAGCAAAACAGAAAAATGAGTAAAAGTTTGGGTAATGGTATTGATCCGCTTTTATTAATCGAGCGTTACGGAGCAGATGCTTTGCGTTTTGCTTTGGTTCGTGAAGTTGCGGGAGCCGGGCAGGATATTCGACTTGATTTTGACCGTAAAAAAGAGACATCAGCAACGGTCGAGGCTTCTCGCAATTTTGCAAATAAGTTGTGGAATGCTACTCGTTTTGCCCTTCTCAATTTAGGCACTTCAAAAATTAAAGGGATCGATAATCTTGATATTGCAGATTTGCAGTTGGCAGATTATTGGATTTTATCTCGTCTTGCGAGAATTAATAGAGAAACTGCAAAGCGATTCCAAACTTATGGTCTTGGAGAAGCTGCAAAAGGTTTATATGAATTTGCTTGGCATGATTTTTGTGATTGGTATTTGGAATTAGTTAAACGTCGCTTAAATCCAGGAGAATTTGCTACGAATGAAGTACTGAAGGATAAGCAAGTTGCGCAAAAAGTGATTTTTAAAGTATTGAGTGAATTATTAATTATGTTGCATCCTTTGATGCCTCATTTAACTGAGGAACTTTGGCATGGGCTAACAGGCTATTCTTCAGATGAATTATTATCTTTACAGTCTTGGCCAAAGATTAATCTTAAGCATTTAGATAAAGGATTAGAAGAATCATTTGCTGAATTATTTGAATCAATTCGAGTTGTAAGAAATTTACGAGCTGAAGCTGGATTGAAGCCATCACAGACTGTTCCAGTTCGTTTAATTACTGCAAAATCCTCTCTAATCGAGATCCTTTTAAAGAGTCAAGAAGATATTAAAGTTCTGACTCGAGCAGATCAAGTTGAAGTATTAACACCTGATCAAGCAAATTCTTTCCCTGTTAAAAAGGCTTTGGCAGGAGTTAATGGTGAGTTGGAAGTGGTTTTACCAATAGAAGGATTAGTTGATTTTAATGCTCTACAAATACGGCTTGAAAAAGATTTAATTAAGGCAGAAAAAGAAATCAAGAATTTATCTACTCGCTTAGCTAATGAAAATTTCTTACAGAAAGCTCCTTTAGATGTGGTTTCAGAGTGTAAGTTAAAATTATCGGAGGCAATAGCTCAGGCAAATTTAGTTCGCAAACGACTTGCAGAACTTTTTGAAAGCTAATGGCTTCAATACAATTATTTTTAGGAAATTCTCTAGAATTTTTTGAAACTCCTATAGGGATAATTAGCTTTATTTCTTTATATGCAATATGGGTGACTATTTTGCTACCAGGTTTATGGCCATCTATGCTAGGAGGATTTTTATATGGATCTATTTTTGGATCTATTTTTGTTTCTTTAGGTGCTTTTATAGGTGCAGAACTTACTTTTTTGTGTGGACGTAAATATTTTAGGAATTGGATACAAAATCGTATTTCTAAGTTCCAAAAATTCAAAGCTATTCAAAAGTCTATTACCAAAGAAGGTCTTAAACTTGTTATTTTAACAAGAATATCTCCTATTTTTCCTTTTAGTTTATTGAATCTTATCTATAGTCTTAGCGAAGTTAGTTTTAGAAATTATACACTTGGGTTAATAGGTATTTTCCCAGGAACAATTTTATATTGCAGTCTTGGTTCATTAGCTGGAGATATAGCGAAATTTACTGAGGTCGCATCAAATAGAAAAGACATTGCTTCTTTAGCATTGACTTCTTTAGGTTTCATTGCAACTTTTTTTGTTGTTTATTTTATATCTCGAGCTGCCCGCAATGCACTTCAAGAATTTGATTCTTCCGGTTGATCTGTATTATGTAATTTCCAATCTTTTATTGAGGCAAAAAATATAAACCAATAAAGTCTTATTCTTGCAAAAACTCCTTTTTTTGATACTAATTCAGAATATTTTGCTCTTCCACAAGTCGTTTTAATTAATTGAAAGACTTTTGGATTTGGCATTATTTTGGGATGATAATTATTTATATAATTTATTGAGAGAGAAGCTTTTTGAGTTCATCTTCATTAATTATTTTAATACCCAATTGCTTTGCTTTATATAATTTGCTGCCTGTATTTAAACCGGCCACTAGATAAGATGTTTTTGCACTGATAGAAGTACTGACCTTCCCACCTAAGTTTTCAATTAAAACTTGTGCGGCATTTCGATTAAGCCCTTTTAAGGTTCCAGTCAGAACAAAAGTTTTACCAAAAACTGAATTATTTAAATTTTTTCTCATTTCTTTTTCTTTTAAAATTTCTTCATTAGTTGATTCAAGAGGTATTCCTACTTTTTTTAGATCAGAAATTAATTCTTGATTATTTACGTTCGAAAACCATTCGAGTAATGAGTCTGATATTTCTTTTCCTATCCCATAAGTTTTAAGGATTAATTCTGGAGATTGGCATGCTGCAATTGATAGTTCTTTTATATTGGTGAATTCAATTGCAAGTGCCTTTGCATTAGCTTCTCCAACGTGCAGTATTCCTAGACCATATAACTTTTTGTGCCAAGGTTTTTTTTTCGATGCATGTAATTCATCTATAAGTTTTTGAGCAGATTTACTTCCCATTCTTTCTAACTTTTCTAATTCCTCTTTGTTGAGTTCATATAAATTTGAAATTGATGTTACTAGTTTTTTTTCTACAAGTTGTTCAATCAACTTTGCTCCAAATCCTTCAATATCCATTGAATTTTTACTTACCCAATGACGTAAAGCACCTCTTATAATCGCTGGGCAGCTAGAATTTACGCATCGCGTAGCAGCTTTATTGTTTTGTTGAATGAGCTTTGAATTGCATTCGGGACAGGTTTGAGGTAAATGGAGTGGCTTAGAGTTAGGAGTTCGTAACTCCCTGAGTACCCGAACAACTTCAGGAATTATTTCTCCTGCTTTTCTTATGACAATTGTATCTTCTGAATGAAGGTCAAGAGAATGCAAGCGATTTGCATTGTGAAGTGTTGCTCTACTGACTGATGTGCCTCCAAGCTCTATTGCTTCAAATTCAGCAACAGGAGTTACTACCCCTGTACGACCTATTTGGCAAGTTAACTTTATTAATTTGCTTGGAGCTTCTTCTGCAGGGTATTTCAACGCGATTGCCCATCGAGGTGCTTTTTGGGTAAAACCTAAAGACCTTTGGAATTGAAAGTCGTTAACTTTGACAACCACTCCATCGGTTGCATAAGGAAGTGTTTGACGTTTTTGATCCCATAACTTGAAGAAGTATTGAATATTGTCCAAAGAATCTATAACTTCTGTATTTGGATTAATTTTAAATCCAGTATTTTCAAGCCATTGCAAACCTTCTAATTGGGTTGTAGGTATCTTGAGCTCGCTATCTATTGATTGCCAATTATCTGGTAAATGAATTGTATAAGCAAAGAAATCGAGTTTTCTAGATGCAACAACTTGAGGGTCTAGTTGTCTTAGTGTTCCTGCACATGCATTTCTAGGATTTGCAAAAAGAGTATCTTTGTTTATTTTTCGTTCTGCATTTAGAGTTGCAAATGTTGAATTAGGCATGAAGGCTTCGCCTCTAACTTCAAGCCATGAAGGAGGTTTATTTAGATTTAAACTAAGGGGAATCGAAGGAATTGTTTTGACATTTGCAGTTATATCTTCTCCTTCAGTGCCATCTCCTCTTGAAGCCGCTCGAATAAGTATTCCATTTTCATAACTAAGAGCAATTGCACTCCCATCTATTTTTAGCTCGCAAACCATTTGAAAATTTTGATTTGTAGTTTCGTTTGTTTCAACTTGTCTAAGATTTTTTAGTACTCTTGAATGCCATTGGCGTGTTTCTGAAAGATTAAAAGCATTGTCAAGACTAAATAGTGGAATTCGGTGCTTGACACTGGAAAAACCTTTTGAAGGTGTTCCTCCTAGTCGTTGGGTTGGACTATCTGGTGTCTTTAGGGTTGGATTATTTATTTCAATTTCAATTAACTCCCTATATAGTTGATCAAAGATTGAATCCTCCAAAATCGGAGAATCTAAAACGTAATAAGCATGATTAGCTCTGTTAAGTAATTTTCTAAGCTCTGCAGCCCGTTTGATAAAGTTTTTTAAAGATGA
>CETG01191655.1_pt1 | contig 13051 bp, 9 predicted proteins | sample 361471 | NCBI WGS metagenome assembly CETG01 (sample SAMEA2622696, study PRJEB7988) | marine metagenome | isolation source: saline water (ENVO:00002010), including | reverse complement strand
GCTGCCCGCTATAAAAGCAATCCAGCTTAAACCATATAAAGCGGCCCCTATGCCGAACTTTTCTGCAACCGTCCATTCTGCGTCAGCTGCAATAAAGATCAGTAATGCATATACTAACCAAGAGCCAAAAAATAAAATGCTGCCAAGAACCTTCCTCATGCTCATTTCCAGTCTCTGAGGTTTGTTTGAATGTTTTCAATTGCCTCGGGAGTGATCTTGCTTTCTGCTTCGATTAGTTTTTTTCCCAACATAAATGTTTTTTGGTCGTTCACACATTCTACAGCAGTCAGTCTGCTGTCTTTAAAATGACATATTGAAAACTTGTAGTCATTTTTATTGCCCCTAGTCACCAATAAATCGCTCTCTTGTGAAAGCCCTGCAATTTGAATTTTTAAATCATATTGGTCTGACCAAAACCACGGGATTGATTTATAAGCAATTGGCGCCCCCATGATTGATGCAGAAACAATTGCAGCTTGATCAGTTGCATTTTGAACAGATTCCAGTCGATGGCTTGAGTCATACCTGGAAAAATAATAGTTTACACAATCGCCCGCAGCATAAATATTTTCATCATTAGTCAAGCAGTTCTCATCTACCAAAATCCCGTTGTTGCATTCGATTCCAGCTTCTTGTGCAATTTTGCTATTGGCTTGTACGCCCACACCAATCACAACAAAGTCAAGGTTAGTAGTCTGGCCATCATGTAAAGCAATGTTTACGCTTTCTTCTGTCTTTATTTGTTTTACTCGTGCGCCTAACTTGAATTCAACACCTGCTTTCTCATGGTAGCTCTTTATAAAGCTGGCAATTTTAGTGCTTGCTGATCTTTGCATAATCCTTTTTTCTGCCTCAAAAATGGTTGTTTCTAAGCCCATTTTTTTTGCTGTTGCTGCAACCTCCAATCCTATATAACCTGCCCCAACAATGCCGATACTATTATTTTGTTCGAGACGTTGTTTAAGGTTTATCGCTTTTGAAATTGTGTTGAGGTAAATTATTCTCTCATCCTCTTCTGGGGTTATTTTGTTGAGTTTGCTGCCTGTGGCAATAACAAGCTTTTTATATTTTATTTCATCCCCGCTCTCTAAAATAACCTTTTGCTTTTTCGTTTCTATGCTTATTACCTGGCTGCTTAAAAGAACTTTAATCTTGTTTTTTTCATAATAGGTCTCTGACTTAAAAAATAGGTTATCTTTTTTAATGGAGCCTGTTAGAAAGCCTTTTGAAAGAGGTGGTCTCTGGTATGGGTAGTTGGTCTCTTCTGTGACAATGGCAATGCTTCCTTCATACTTTTGTTTTCTGAGGTTTATGGCGGTCATGGAACCTGCTTGTCCCCCGCCTATGATTAGAACATCAACCATTATTGCGAGAACCTTTCATAAAGAGTAAAAAAACCATGAAAAAACCAAACCGCTAATGCGACCCACCAAAGCATAAAAAACCAGTCATTTTTTTCTGTTCCATTCCAAGCAAACCACTCAAAAACAAACCCTTCAACAAATAGATCAAAGGATAATAAAGCGAAGAAACCAAATAACCAAGCCAAAAAAACATTTCTTGTATTAAGTATTTTTTCCAGCCCAGTTTCTTTTTTAGGTCGTCTGTTTCTTTGCCTCATTGTTTGCAATTTATGCTGGGATTGTCAAGCTGGTTAGAATGCTGGGTTTACTTTTTTAGAAGTGGCTTAATCTCGTCAATTAGCTCTGAGAGTTCTGGTTTGTTTTGAGCAATTTCGTCTAATGTAAGGCCTTCAAGCTCATGTGGAAAAACAAGCCACTGGTCTGTTTCGTGAATAAAATAGTCTGGTGTTCTACTTGTCTCATTATTATTTGGTTTGAAATATGGGGTGGCCACCTTTATTTCGGGTGTGTTTTTTTTACATGCTTTTTTTAATTTGTTAATTATTTGGTCTACAGACACGCCAGTGTCGTGTACATCATCAACTATTAGCAATGAATCTTCTGACTCTAGTCTCTTGATTACATAATTTAAGCCATAAACTTGTACGCTCTCTTTTCGTTCAGCAATTCCAGAATAATAAGATGTTCTGATGGCTATGTGGTCTGACTGAACGCCAAGGACATCTAGAAACTCTTGTACAGCTATACCAATTGGAGCACCGCCTCGCCAAACTCCTACGATATAGTTGGGCCTAAAGCCGCTCTGGTAAACCCTCCAGGCAAGCTCAAATGAGTCCTTTAAGAGTTGCTGAGATTGGATAAAGTTTTTTTCCATTTATTTTTAGTTATACCTCCAGGTTTTTTTGCGCCTGGAGGTCTTTGCTTTGATTTAGAACTGTGTAACAAACCTTAGCATTATTTGTCTTGGTGCTATCAGTTCGTCTCCTGTTGCACCAACCCCAAAAACATCGGTAAATCTGGCGTTAATGCCGTCCTGATCAAAAAGATTTTTGCCGATGATTTCAAAATGCTGATTCTCTGCGCTTGATGGGTAAAACCCAAGCATGATATCAAGCACGTCGTAGTTCGGGACAATGTCTGTTTGTGAATTATTGAAAATTCTATGTTTAAAGCCGCCACGATAAGTGTATTGAAGTGTGCCCTTTAACTCTCCCCAGTTTTGTTCATTGGTCCAATTGAGTGCAATATTGCCTGTAAAGCTAGGTGTCTTGGCCAACTCATTGCCGCGGACATTTTGTATTCTTCCGGCGCGTGCAATTTGTACTTCGTTGCTAAAAAGTCCTATGCCTTGTCCAAGTAATGCGTTGGTTGCCGCCTCAGATTCAACATTATCTAATGCCAAATGGTCTGCTGTGATTTCCGTATCCAGCCATGACATTCTCAAATCCAAAATGACTGAGTCTGACAAGAATGTTGAGAGCTCCAGTTCAGCACCATATATCTCTGAGTCAGGGATATTTCCAACTCCACCCTCAAAAACCTCTGGATCGGTGGCTTGGTATTGAAGACCTTCGTAGTTATAAAGGAACGCCGCCGCGTTTAGTCTTGCCCTGCCGTCTGCGAGGTCTGTTTTAAGCCCTACCTCAAAAGCGTCTACAATTTCCTCTTGAAATGTTGGTAATACAACAATTTGTGCAACCTCGCCCTCTCTGCCGTAAGTTAAGTTCGAACCTCCTGGCTTGTAGCCTCTTGTGAATGAACCATAGACCATTGTGTTGTCATCAATATCTTTTTCAACAACAAATCTACCTGTTACCTTGTTACCATCGGTCTCAAGAATATCTGTTCCTGAACGCCCATAAAAGTTTGTAACAGCGCTATATACTTCATCCTTTGTGTGTCTCAACCCAAATACAGTTCTAAGTGAGTCACTGTGATTCCATGTTCCTTGTCCATAAAATGAAGTTGAGTCTCTCTCTGGTTTGGAGTTTGTGATAAAACCAAAGTCGCCATTATAGCTGTAAACATCATCGATTGTGAACGGGTCGAAAACGCCGTCAAATCCAAAATCAAGCCTTTCTAAAATGCTGATTTCTATTTCAGTATTTAGGTAGAAGAAGCCAGCAACCCAGTCAAGCTTGCCAAACATTGGTTCTGATGAGACAAGGTTAATTTCTTGTGTGATGGTTTTTTGTTTATTTGTTTCTGGATCGTATTCGCTTGGTAGTAGAGCAAATGGGGGTAGGTAATTAAGATCGTTTCTGTCGTTATCTCTTCTTACAAGGATGTCGTCAACCTGATAGCTTGTTAGAGACTTAATGCTGAAATTTTCTTGGTCCCACTCCAACACAGCGCTGAATAGCTCTGCATCTAGTTGATGCTCTGTTAATGAGTTCTGTCGAAGCTGTCTTGGGTCTGGGGTTGGATCAATAATTCCTTTTTGGGCTGCCCCATTTCTATCTTCATGAAACATTTGTGCCATGAAGTTTGCCCTAAATGTGTCTGAGGGCTCGTAACTAAGGCGAACCCTTGCTGAAACACTATCAGCATCATCAAGGTCCTGGCCATTTGAAAGGTTTTGAGTAAAGCCGTCTCTCTTGTTTGAAATAAAGGAAGCGCGCATTGCTAGATTTTCACTGATTGGTTTGTTAATGAATGCTCTTGTTTTTAACAGCCCATGATTGCCAACTGTTAGGTCCGCAGAACCATAGGTTTCGTCTGTTGATGGAGATTGTGTTACAACATTAATAGCCCCGCCTGTTGAGTTTTGTCCAAAGAGTGTCCCTTGCGGCCCTCTGAGAACCTCTATCCTCTCGAGGTCAAGAAAATCTGTTTGCAGAGAGTATGGGGACGCTACATAGATACCATCAAGGTGGTAAGAAACAGACGGTGTAGCAATTGCATTTTGGTTTGTTTCATAGCCAACACCTCTGATGGTTATTACGGTCTTAAACCCCTCGTTCTTTGCAACATTCACGCCTGGAGCAATTGCGCTGAGATCTACAAATGTGGAAATTTGTCTATTGTCTAAGTCAATGCCACTAAGTACTGTCACTGCTTGAGATAAGTCTTGAAGACTCTCGCTTCTTTTTTCAGCGGTAACAATTATCTCTTCAAACATAGGCTCATTGTTTTGTGCAAAAGACGAGACCGAAAAGATTGTTGCAGCAAGAAGCGTTGTTGTTTTTGATAAGTAATTTTTAATTTTCATTATTCAATTCCTTTTATTGCCCCCCCCTTCAATTAGGGCAGTTAAATTGAGCTGGTAATAGAAGAAATGATCATGAGATAAACGAATCCGTTTCTTCAGCTTCCGCTTACTTGCGTCTCACAATGGTTTTGAACCAAGTGTTTTTTTTCGCGTTGTGGGAGTTAACCAACATACTTAATAATACAGGGGATCAAAACACCAATCAATCGATGTTTCTTTTTAAAGACTTATATTTTCACAAAAAAGAAAGATATAATTTTTTCATAACGTTTCGAGGTGCTTGCTTGGCTGCAAAAAACATGGATGAGCTGGTTTCTCTCTGTAAAAGGAGAGGTTTTGTATTTCAGTCTGGAGAGGTCTATGGTGGGCTCCAGGGTGTGTATGATTATGGCCCTCTTGGCGTAGAGCTTAAAAACAATCTGAAAAGCTCTTGGTGGAGCGCAATGGTTTTTGAAAGAGATGACATAGAGGGTCTTGATGCATCCATACTGTCGAAAAAGGAGTTGTTCAAATACTCTGGTCACGAAGATACATTTTCTGACCCTTTGGTAGATTGTAAATCCTGTAAGTCAAGGTGGCGAGAGGACCTGATTGTAGACGGAATATGTCCAGGTTGTGGTTCATCTGAATTGACAGAGGCGAGACCATTTAACCTAATGTTTAAAACCCCTGTAGGGCCAGTTGAAAATGAAGAAAGTTTTGCGTATCTGAGGCCTGAAACCGCACAACATATTTTTGCAAGTTTTAAAAACGTTAAAGACTCGACATCTAGACAAATACCTTTTGGAATAGCACAAATTGGTAAGGCGTTTAGAAATGAGATCAATCCAAGAAATTTCATTTTTAGGTTAAGAGAGTTTGAGCAAATGGAGTTAGAATATTTTGTCAAGCCTGGGGAAGATGAGGCCGCTCTAGAGTATTGGAAAAAAGAAAGACTAGAGTGGTGGGAACGGCAAGGCATTGATCGTTCAAATATTGAAATCTATGATGTGCCTGAAAATGAGCTTGCACATTATTCCAAAAAGACTGTTGATATTATGTACCGATTTCCGCATGGCGTTGAGGAGCTAGAGGGGATTGCCAACAGAACAGATTTTGACCTTGGGTCACACACAAAAAACCAAAAGGATTTATCTCTAAGTTCATCAGTTGTTGATAACGATGAGTCAACGATGCGACTCGCGGTACAAGACCTTGAAGCCAAAGAATGGTATGTGCCCTATGTTATAGAGCCTTCTGCTGGCGTAGATAGGGGTTTTTTGGCAATCTTGAATGAGGCATATACGCATGAAGATATTGCTGAGGGTAAACAGAGGGTTGTGTTAAAACTAATGCCTCACTTGTCTCCTATTAAGGCAGCTATAATTCCGCTTAAGAAAAACAATGCTGAGCTTGTTTCGATGGCAAAAGAGATAAAACAATCACTTCAATCACTCGGTTTAGGTAGGGTATTTTTAGAAAACACTGGAAACATTGGTAAGGCATATAGAAGACATGATGAGGTTGGTACACCAATTTGTATTACTGTTGATTTTGATAGTCTTGAAAACAATACAGTTACGATAAGAGACAGGGACACGATGGAGCAAAGCAGGGTGGATATTTCTGAACTACAGCAATCGTACCTCAGTGTTTTAAAGTAGTATTCAAATGGTCTATATCAGATCAATTATATACACGACATTAATGATTTTGAGTTTTATGGTGCTGGCATCATTGGCTTTGGTGCCTTTTATTGGTCATAAACAACGATGGAATATAGCGAGGTCTTGGGCTGATTTGAACATTTATTTGAGTGAGCATTTATGTGGACTTACATATGAGATAAAAGGATTAGAAAATACGCCGAAAGACAAGTGTGTGATCTTTGTTAAGCACTCATCTGTGTATGAAATTTTTGTCTTGTTGAAACACTATAGTCCCTCATCTTGGGTTGGAAAATATGAGCTGATGTATATACCAATATTTAGAGGTGTGTTTAAGAGATTTAAGCTCATACCAGTAAAAAGGGGGTATGGTGCAACAGAGGTAGAAAAAGTAAGGGCAATGGGTAAGGAACGATTAAACAGTGGAAACTGGATAATAATATTTCCAGAAGGGACAAGGATGCAGTACAACAAGTCTAAGCGATATGGTTTATCTGGTTCAATATTGGCAAAAGAGACGGGGTCTATGGTGCTACCAATTTCACACAACGCGGGAAAATACTGGAAAAGGAGGGGGTTGCTAAAATATCCAGGCAAAATAAGTTTTATAGTTGGAAAACCCTATGAAACAGATGGGTTAGATGTTGATGAAATCAATAATATTGCTAAAAAATGGATAGATCTAAATGTTCATTAGTGGTTTCTATAGTAAATATACTATTTTGTCAGGTATATAGGCTATTTTCTATTGATTATATGTCAATATTTCCTACATTGAGAGCATTATCTTCTATAAACTCCCTTCTAGGTGGTACCTCATCTCCCATGAGTGTTTCGAACGTTAACCCAGCATCGTCATCTGCCTTAACCTGTAGCAATAATCTATTATTAGGATCAAGTGTTGTTTCCCATAATTGATCGGGGTTCATTTCTCCTAGTCCTTTATATCTCTGCACATTAAGCCCTCTTTTGGAGGATAAAAGTATATCCGTAAGACAGGTGTCTATGTTTTCATACTCTCTGGGATCCTCGCCATTCTCAATTAGAACCTTGCCAGTAAATTGTTTTTTTGATTTTTGAACCCTATCAAAAACTTTATAGTCATTTGATTTTAAAAATGCGCTTGTAATTTTTCCAAAGTGTTTCACGCCCCCTATTTCTTCTTCTGTATTAAGGTAAGCAATGCCATCGTCATCGTAGTTAATAGAAACTGAGGCTTTATAGCCCTTTTCTTTCGCAATTTTTGCTGCAGTCCTTGATAGACCCTTAACCCATGCTTCTAGTTTTTTCTTGTTAGTAGCCTCTGTTTTTGTAATTGGCTTGTGTAGTGACATTGCTGCTGCAGCAATAGATCCTGTTTGCTTTGATAGCCTTTCTATTATCGTTACTGATTGTGAGTAATCCAGGACAGTATTTAGCAATCCATCCCCTTCTAAACCTTTTTTCTTAGCTTTAGGCCTTACCAACATTCCTTTAACAGCATTGCTTATTATTAGATTAGTTAGCTCTTCATCGGTAAGGACATACTCTTCTTTTTTTCCTTTTTTAAGTTTATACAAAGGGGGTTGAGCAATGTACAAATACCCACCATTTATCAATTCTTCGAGTTCTCTGTAAAAAAATGTGAGCAGGAGAGTTCTAATATGAGAGCCATCAACATCAGCATCAGTCATGATGATTATTTTATGGTATCTAAGTTTATCCAAGTCAAACTCGTCATGTATTCCACAACCCAGTGCGGTAATAAGTGTTCCTATCTCAGCTGATGAATACATCTTGGCTCTTTGTGCTTTTTCAACATTAAGGATTTTGCCTTTTAACGGAAGGATTGCTTGTGTCTTTCTGTCCCTTCCTTGTTTTGCTGAACCGCCTGCAGAATCACCCTCTACTATGAATAGCTCACTTAAGGCCGGATCTTTTTCCTGACAATCAGCAAGCTTTCCTGGTAATCCAGCGATATCAAGCGCTCCCTTTCTGCGAGTCATTTCTCTTGCCTTTCTTGCAGCTTCACGTGCTGCAGCTGAGTCAACTATTTTACTGATGATAATTTTTGCTTCGCTGGGGTTTTCTATCAAGAACTCTTTAAGGTGTTTATTAACTACTGATTCGACTACACCCTTAACCTCTGAAGATACGAGCTTATCTTTGGTTTGTGATGAAAACTTGGGATCTGGGTGTTTAACAGAAATGATGGCTGTCATGCCTTCTCTGCAGTCTTCTCCAGAGACTGATATATCTGCCTTTGCAATTTCCTTGTCTATATATGTATTTATTGTTCTTGTGAGCGCACCCCTAAAACCAGCTAAGTGTGTCCCGCCGTCTTTTTGTCTTATTGTGTTTGCAAAGCAATACATGTTTTCTCTGTAAGACTCATTCCATTGTAGGGCTATGTCTACAGTTATATCGCTAATTGTCTTGCTGAAATTAATGACAGACTCATGTACGGGGCTTTGAACTTTGTTTAGGTGAGATACAAAAGCACTTATACCACCCTTAAAGTAAAACTCTTCTTCTTTTCCAGACCTTGTGTCTGTAAGTTTAATATTTAGCCCCGAGTTAAGGAATGATAGCTCTCTTAATCTTTTAGATAAAACATCAAAACTGTACGTGGTATTCGTAAATGTTTTATTGCTTGGCTTAAAAGTTATAGTTGTGCCACTTCTATCTGTCTTCAAACCTTTTTTAAGTGGTTTTTTAGGAACACCGTGGACATAGTCTTGTTCATAAGTATGACCGTTTTTGTGTATTCTAAGATTAAGCGTTTCTGATAAAGCATTAACCACTGAGACACCAACGCCGTGAAGACCGCCAGACACTTTGTATGAATCATCATCAAATTTACCGCCAGCATGTAACACAGTCATAATCACCTCGGCAGCAGAAGTTTTCTCTGTTTTGTGTTTATCAACAGGTATGCCTCGTCCGTTATCTTTTACTGTTATAGAGTCGTCCTCATGAATAATCACCTCTATATGTGTACAAAATCCAGCCAAGGCCTCGTCAACAGAGTTGTCTACGACCTCAAAAACCATGTGGTGCAGGCCTGTTCCATCATCTGTATCACCAATATACATCCCTGGTCTTTTTCGGACAGCGTCTAGCCCCTTTAAGACCTTAATATTGGATGAATCGTACTTTTTAGTATTGGTATTTTTTTTTGATTTTGGCATAAAAAACAATACGTTTTTTGTATGTTTATTATAACAAATTTCAGCAAATATTCTGTTTTGGGGCTATAGTTTTGCAACTAATTATTTTTGTGATTGTGTGATGTTTCAATGCTGTTATAAGTTGTTGATTTTTAAGGTTTTTTAAGTAATCTGTAATTCTTAATAAAGAGGCTTCATCCAGACCAGATTCTAGCTCATCAATTAAAAGTATTGGGAGTGCGCCTGTTTTTGTTTCTACCGCTTTGGAAATTCCTAATGCCACAGACAAAGACATTTGTTTTTCTTCTCCCTTAGAGCTGAATTCTTTTGCTGGTTTTTGATCTAGCTCAATATAAATATCTGCTCTGTGTGGTCCTCCCATTGTTCTTCTTGCAGCAATGTCTCTATTGATGTTTTTTGTTAAGTATTCTAAAAGGCTTTCCCCATCCCAACCCTGGTTAAAACTAATTGTAATTTCTTTTTTTGATATCTGACCTTGGATTTTACTAATTTCATTTTTTAAGCACTCAATAAATGCTAACCGGTGACTGGTTACAGCCTCTCCCTCATCTGCGATTGTTCTGTCCCATGATCTGATTGCGGCCTCTCCTTCTCCATTTTTTATGCTTTGATTCCTCTGTTTTAGTGCTTTTTCTAGTTTTTTATAGCTCTGAGCATGTTTTTGTTCCACGTGGAACACTGATCTGTCGAGCAACCTTCTTCGGTATTGGGGTGATTCAGAAGCAATTTTTTCAATATTAGAATCAATTAAGCATATGGGGGTGCTGAGAAAAGCCTCTCTTACTGTCATGCTTGTATCATTAGAACTCAGTTTCTTTTGATTGTTCGTTGATACGAAAGACTTTATTGACTTAACCCCATTAGTATCAAGGATCATTGATTCTGATAAAAAAACCCCCTCTTCGTTTCTGGACAGATCTTTTTTGGCTTTACTAAATGAGTTTAAGGGTGTGCCCAACAAAGAAACGTAGATAGCCTCAATTAGTGATGTTTTTCCAGCGCCGTTATCGCCTATTACTATATTGGTTTCAGAGAATGTGTGTTCATCATCATTGAGCCCCCTGAAGTTGCTGTGTTTGGTGCTGATAAGCCTCAATTATAGCCTCATCGGCATTACAACATATTTTGTATTAGGATCACTTGGGTCTGTTATTAGGGCGCTTGTGTTTTCATCATTAACGCCGAGTGTTACAAGCTCACCTGAGCACGCATTAACAGCATCAATGAGATATGAAACATTGAAACCAATTGATAGTTCGATATCTGTACTATCTATATCTAAATCTTCAACGGCCTGTTCTTGTTCTGGGTTTTCTGATGAAATGGTTATTTTGTTATTGTCTATATCGATTCTTACGCCTTTAAATTTTTCATTAGCTAAAATTGATACGCGTTGGAGTGCTGGCTTTAAAATTTTTGTGTCAAGCAAGATGTTTGTTGTTGTTTCATTAGGAATCACACGGTTGTAATCTGGAAATGTTCCGTCTATGAGTTTTGTGGTTAGTGTTACACTTGAGAATTTGAAGCTTGCCTGGTTATCAACCAATGAGATTTTACAGTCCTTCTCATCTGACAGAGATCTTGTTAGTTCTTGAATTGCTTTTCTCGGAACAATACAACTTTGCTCGTTTATGCTTTTTTTATCTATGGGAATATTGGTCTTTGCTAGTCTGTGTCCATCTGTTCCTACAACGTTTAGGCTTTCTGGGTTAATCTCAAGCAACAACCCGTTCAAATAGAATCGAACGTCTTGTTGCGCCATAGCGAACTGTGTTTTGTTGAAAACCATTGATAAGTCAGCTTGAGCTATTGTAAATGCTTGCTCACTTTCATTGTTATCGAAAAGAGGAAATTCGTTGGCAGGAAGTTGTTGAAGAGAAAATTTACTCTTATCAGTTTTAAGAACCACTGTCTCACTATTTGTTGATAGCTCAACGTCTGTATCGCCTAAAGACCGAAGAATATCAAATAGTTTTCTACCAGGAAGGGTAATAGAGAAGTCTTCTGAGATGTTTGCTTTAAATGAACTGGATATTTGAACCTCGAGGTCTGTAGCTGAAATAGTAATTTCTCCAGAACTTCCAGACATAAGGATATGTCCAAGAATGGGCATTGTTTGTTTCCTATCAACAACGCCTATGACTTTATTAAGGTGGTTAACGAACTCTTCGGAATTAATTATAATATTCATTTTTACTTATTTATTATTATTATTAGTAGTGTTTATATGTGCATATATAATATTTCTTTATATTTATCAATAACTTGAAACAGTTTTTACAAAATATCTATGTAAATATATCTGTTCATAAAGTAGAATAAATTGTGGATAAAAAACAGATGAATTTTTTATCAACACGATATTCACAAAGAAAGCAATCTTATAACATTTTTATAATCCTCATCTACTGAAACATCGCTGTTTCTCAGTTCAGCAATTTTCTTACAAGCATGAATAACAGTGGTGTGGTCTCTCCCCCCAAAACTATCACCTATTTCTGGCAAACTATATGTAGTTAATTCTTTTGTTACTGCCATAGCAAGTTGCCTCGGTCTCGTAATCGACCTACTTCTTTTCTTTGAGTGCAAATCAGAAACCCTAATATTAAAATATTCAGCCACAGTTTTCTGTATAGAGGTTGTTGTAAGGGTCCTACTTTGAAGAGATAGAAGGTCCTTTAAGCACTCTCTCGCCATATCAACGCTTGGAACAACACCAGTAAATCTGGATGTCGCAATTATCTTTCTAAGAGCCCCTTCAAGCTCGCGCACATTTGATCTTATGTTTTCACATATAAAAAATGCTACATCTTCAGGTAAGTCAAAGCCCTCAAGCTCTGCTTTAACAAGAAGTATTGCAACTGAAGTTTCCATTTCTGGCGGGTCAATTGATACTGTCAAACCCCAACCAAATCTTGACCTAAGCCTTTCTTCTAAGCCTCTAATTTCTTTAGGATATTTGTCACTAGTTATGATGATCTGACTACCGCTTTCAATCAAGACATTAAATGTATGGAAGAACTCTTCTTGAGACTTTTCTTTACCGGCTAAAAATTGAATGTCATCAATTAATAAGATATCTAGAGATCTGTAGTCGCTTTTAAAGCTGTTAAGGCTGTTATGTTGAATTGCTGACACCATTTCTCCGACAAACCTTTCGGAGTGAACATACGCAATGTTTTTGTCTTTTTGCTGTTCTCTAATTTCATTGCCTACACTCTGCATTAAGTGTGTTTTTCCAAGGCCCACTCCACCATAAATAAAAAAAGGATTGTATGATTGCCCAGGGTTTTCTGCTATTTGAAGGGCTGCCGCCCTAGCAATTTGATTGCTCTTACCCCCCACAAAGTTTTCAAAAGTGTAAAGCTTGTTAAGCGGCGTACCGGTAACCTTATTTATTGACTTTGGCGCAGACCTAACTCTCGTTTCATTTTGCTTGTCTTCACCTACGAGTATTGCTACAGAAGTAGTCGTGCCACCTGCTTCCTGCGCTATTGACTTTATTTTTTTTAAATAGTTCTTTTCAACCCAGTCAACAACAAACTTATTGGGAGCGAAAAGAGTAATAGTGTCAGAGTGTTCGTCTCTGCTATATATAAGGGGTCTAATCCAAGTATTAAATTGTGATTCTGAAAGGTCCGTCTTAAGCTCATTTAGACA
>CETG01086363.1_pt1 | contig 13068 bp, 9 predicted proteins | sample 361471 | NCBI WGS metagenome assembly CETG01 (sample SAMEA2622696, study PRJEB7988) | marine metagenome | isolation source: saline water (ENVO:00002010), including | reverse complement strand
AGGCCAGGGTGGTGGTCACGATCACGACCACTAAAATAAATGCTCTAGGAACATCTCGTTCCTGAACCGGCTTAATATCCTTTCGGGGGACAATGCAACGTATGACATTGTCCCCCGAATTTTTTTGTTTTTAAGTTTCTTATTTATTCAAATCATCGAATTGATTTTAACGGATAGATTTCTACGTCTACTCCCTCAGAGAAGTGGACAAGATCCGGTGATGAAATTAAACCTCTAAATCCACTTACCTCGACTAACTGATCGTCACAATTAATTAATTCTGCATCACGGGCAGGGTAGGGGATATGATGAACCTGCCCACGTAGTATTTGTCCTCTCAGTTGAGTGAAAAGTAGATAGCGTTCTAAAAGGAAGTACTCGAGTGAGTCAGGCCGGCTTGGGGGTAATGCTTGCCCGGATTTTATTTTGACTTTTGATTGGATGTGGTTTGTCCGCTTCAGTCCATATTCATATGTAGTTTGTTCATTCGAAAATGTCATGGCTGAATGAAAATAGGGAAGGTGCCAGACCCAGCGCGCTATTTTTACAGCAGTCAGCGAAGTAGCATCCAGTGAAAAAAAGAAGACGCCCGGTTCATTCTTATGAAGCACATAAGTTCTTACGTTGGTTTCCAAAAAATTAAATCCGAGGGCTTTAGGACACCAGACAGGCCGTACGTCTCTCATTTCAAACGGGACTAATCCTACATAAGCTTTACCCTCAAAAAGGTCCGGCTGAAGTCCTTCAGGTAGCAGAGGTTCTAATTCTTCCACCGGAACTTCCCAGTGGAGAAACGCCAGATTCCTCCAGGATTGGTATCCTTTTATTTTTTCGTTAGGGCGTTGTCGTGGAAGTATGCGGTCAATATTCATATCAAAATCCTATTACGTCATTACGCCTGTATGGTATCCATTGCGATACAACTGGTTAGCCGGAAAGCTTGGAAAGATTCAGAAGGCTGTTAAAAACTAATAGGCATTTGGTTCACTATTTCATGCGCATAGCGCGTCCGTGCAAACCACCGGTTACTTTGCCGCGATAGACTGATAACTGGCCACCGATAAAGACATATTCGATTCCCTCACTGTACTGATGAGGATCATCAAAGGTTGCGGCATCTTTGAGTTTCTCAGGGTCGAAAACAGCAATGTCTGCAATCAAACCGGTTTTGATAATGCCGCGATCGGTCATTCCCAGTATTTTGGCAGGCAGCGAGGTTGAACTTCGAATGGCATGTCCAATACTAATCACTTTTTCAGTCTGAGCGAACTGATGAATCTTGCGTGGGAAGGTGCCATAACTTCGTGGATGTGGCTTGTCGGCACCGGGTAAATAGGCGCGGCCATCCGAAGCGGTTGCCACCCACGGGACTGTCATGACGTGTCGGATATCTTCCGGACTCATGCTAAAGCTCACGACAGCGGCACCACCATTACGCTCGATTTCTTCCACCACTTCCAACCCCGTCTTTCCAGTGATGTGAGCGATCTCTGCTACACTCTTGCCAACCCAGGCCTGATTAAAACAACGCGCGATTTTGATGGTTGCTCCACCATCACGTCGTTTTAGACCATCACGAATACTCTGACGGATTTTTTCACCATGCTCTTGCGAATCGAGTCGTTTTATCATTTCCGAACGTCCACCTGCTCGAGCCCAGGTGGGGATCAGAGTGGCACTCAGTGAGGTACTCGATGCTCGGTATGGATATTGATCCGCCGTAACGATTTGACCATTTTTGCGGGCTGTTTCGATGGTTTTTATGGCAACACGTACGAGTCCCCAATTGTTTTGCCCACTCGATTTGAAGTGAGAAATGTGTACCGGTAGATTGGCTTCTTTCCCGATTTCCATCGCCTCCTGAACCGAATCGAGTAAGACACTCCCTTCACCACGAATATGGCTGGCGTAGATTCCCTGATGCTGAGCCACGACTTTGGCAATGGCAATCAGTTCTTCGGTATTAGCATATGAACTGGGAACATAGATGAGACCTGTCGACATTCCCCATGCGCCGTCGAGCATTGCTTGATTGGCGAGCTCGAGCATCTTATTCAATTCGGAATCCGTAGGTCTGCGACGCTCACTTCCCATTACCTCAAGCCGCAAACCTCCCTGAGGAAGTAGATGAGCAATGTTAGTTCCAGCTCCGGCACGGTCAATTTGCTGGTAGTATTTGGCAACGTCTACCGGCCCTGATCCGCAATTGCCAGTCACCACGGTGGTGCATCCCTGTAATAGGTAATTGACATTTGCTCGAGTGGCATCCACGATGATCTGACGGTCACTGTGATTGTGCAGATCGATGAAACCCGGGCAAATGATCATGCCTGCACAGTCAATTTTGTGAGTTGCTGTGTGAGGAAGTTGTTTTCCGACAGCGACAATCACTCCGCCATCAATAGCGACATCTCCGGTTGTTGGAGTGATAGCGACGCCATCGTAAATGGTCGCATTGGTTAGTAAGACGTCCGCCGACTGAGCGTGAACTGTGGAGACCAACAGTATTACCAGCAGGGGTTTAACAATGTTGGTCATGAATGAATTCCGAAATGAGTGATATGTAACTAATTAAGACTTTAAGTAATTCAAGAGCGAACCGGCGAGTCTAATTTATTTTACTCGGTTCAGCCTCAGACATGAACTAGTTGAAACAGACCTGCTAGGTTAATAAGTCACCATTGAATTAATAGGGCCGGCAGTTTTTGCGTCCTGCGTCTGAGTCTTTGTAGAACTAGTGAGCTACAAGCCGTTGAAGGAGTTGTAGCAGGTAAGTTAAGTGTTATTTTGGAGTCAGTTCTTAGGAGTAGATTATTGAAAAATCCAGCATTAGCTTTTGTTGCTGCCATGACGTTAATGGTTGGTTGCGGAGATAACAGTAATTCCGAACCACCAATATTCAATAATCAGCAAATCGATAACTTTAAATAATTTGTAGATCAGTAAATCGCAGCCGGGCATCACGGATCGATAGAAGAAATGGAAGCCGCAGTCAAACTTATTAAAAGAGATTTCCCAGCGGACGAGCGATTTTTGTAGACTGCCTGTGCTCATCCCAGAAGATTTACTCGCACAGGGAATTGAATCGTTCCGGTTTAAACAGAATTGATCAATTGTGACTGGTTGGGGTGAAACTCAACCAGCCCTCTGGCCTGTTTGCCCCTTGCTGATAAATCGGGGTATCATATCAGTTCGTCATAATTCGGGAATATTTTCCTAATGATACAACGGTCCACCGGTCCAACACACTGTTTCCGATGCGCAGTTTTTCCGACGTAGTTGGAAGAACAAAGTTGGAGCGGATAATTCTCTGGTGCCTAGAGTGAAGTCCGGACTTAATTGGCTAAATATCTAATGGATTTACTGTATTAGTAAGAACACTAACCAGGAGAAAACAATGAGTAATGAGATCAAAGTGTTAATCGTAGGTGCTGGGTTTATGGGCACGCTACATGCCAAAGCCTATGCACAGATTGACGGAGTGCGAAATGTTGGAATTGTGACGAGAAACTTAAGCAGCTCGGAAGCACTGGCGGAAGCACTCGGAGATGACATCCCGCGGTTTACAGATTTTGACGAAGCACTCGAACAAACGCAGCCAGATGCAGTTTCCATCAGTACTTATACAGACTCACATTACCATTACGTTTCCACAGCGTTAAACCGGGGACTAGATGTCTTCGTCGAAAAACCGTTAGCTGAAACGATGGAGGAGTGTCAGGAATTATTTGACCTGGCCAACCGTGTGAATAAGAAACTCTACGTGGGCTATATCCTGATGACACACCCGTCGTGGAATAAGTTCATTGATGTAACTCATGGTTTAGGTAAGCCATTGGCGATGCGAATGAATCTTAATCAGCAGGCCAAAGGAGACTTCTACGATACGCTTCACAACATCATGCAGGTCCAGTCTCCGATTGTGGATTGTGGAGTGCATTATGTAGATATCATGTATCAGATGGCACAGTGCAAGCCGGTACGCGTGCATGCCATCGGTTGTCGCAATTGGGATAAGGTTCCGGAACACATTAATAATTACGGCCAGCTGCAGGTCGAATTTGAAGACGGCTCGGTGGGTTGGTATGAAGCCGGGTGGGGACCGATGATGAGTGAAGTGGCCTATTTCGTTAAAGATGTTGTCGGTCCGGACGGTTCAGCTAGCATCTGTCCGGATAAAGGTCGTTCGGATGATAAAGATCATCATGTGGAAGCGAATACAATTATTCGCCACTTCTCAGAACAGGTCGACAAAGAATTTATCAAAGAAGATGAAGTGATCAAAATCGACGAGCCTGATCACGATGGGTTAGCTTTGCTCGAGCAACAGGAGTTCATCACCTGTATTCGTGAAGACAAAGATATGTCCGCTCATCAGGACCGAGTGATGACGAGTTTACGGATTGTCTTCGCTGCTGATGAATCCCAACGCACAAAACGTGTTGTCGAACTGTGACGAATGGCCTAATTGTCTAACGGTCTCAGATATTTCTTGTTCAGCTTGCAGACCATGGTGTAGGCAGGGTCGAAAATATTGCCCAGGTCGTAGCGGACACATTGCGAGAGCAGTAGGTTGGCAGCCAGAGCATCCAGGCCATAATCCTGCTGGAGCCAGCGTAACATCTCTGTCGTGGCATGCTGCGTGGCCTGATCGAGCGGCCGTGCATTACCAATAGCCATGATCCAATCCTCGTTCTCAGCACGAGGCCAGCCGATTTCCTTGCCTTTGAGAACGCGCAGAGTAACCTTCACCTCCAGCGAAACTTCGATTCCCGAACCAACAATTTCGCCGTCGCCCTGAACTGCGTGGCCGTCACCGAGAAAGAATAGTGCGCCAGGTTCAAACACAGGAAAATAAACAGTCGTTGCCGGTGCAAATCCTCGATAGTCCATGTTGCCACCATGCTCAGCTGATGTTGCTGTTGAAATTGCCTGGCCCCCCTTGGCGGCAACACCAAAACAACCGATCATAGGTTCGAGTGGCAAGACGAGTGGTCCCAGATTTGACTCGGGACCTACCAGTGTAGCCGTTCCAGCTTCAACATCGACATCCCATTCAGCGTCGATGCGTTCTTCACCGAGTGCCATTTGCGGTAATTCTCGAATATAGGTCGGGTCAACTACATTTGGCGCGACCGACGATCCTGCAAAACCGTATCGACGATTTGGGCGGATTTCCTGCAATTCGACAACTAGTGTATCACCTGGCTCGGCGCCTTCCACATAAAACGGTCCCGTTTGCGGATTCCCTCTGGGGGTGACTTGTTCGCGACGATGGTCAAAACCCCGAGCGTCGACGGTGGTAGTGATAATCGTATCGCCATCGTTGACATGAAGCACAGGCTTGTGCGGGCCTAACGTTGTATGGTAGTGAGTTGGTGTAAATCGATGTTCCATGAGCAATGTTCTCGTTAATTACTGTTTCACGAATTTTTGTAGTGAGGGGCAGTCTGCGCCGACCAACCCGCGAGCAGCTCCTGCCGAGATAGAGACTTCACTCACATACAGGTTTCCTTGTGTATCAAGCCAAATGTCATGAGGAGCAATGAAATCTCCCGCATCGTATGGATTTTGGCCACCGCCCCAGCGTGCAAGCAGTGATCCATCACGACAAAAGATACTGACTCGTCCTCCTGTTTCGTCGGGTTGAGGGTCAGGTGTACCGGCATGCCAACCCATCTCTGCCACGTACAGATTGTCATGCTCATCAAAGTAGACGTTGCATGGTCGAGCAGTATCCGTCCATTGCTCTATAAACTCTCCGTCCGGAGTAAACCATTGTAAGCGGCTGTTTTCACGATCAGCTACCACGACACATCCGGACTGGTCGACACCGATACCATGAGGAATCTGAAAGGCTCCGAGTTCAATGCCAGAGGATCCCCAGGAATGCAGTAAATCACCGTCGGGAGAAAATCGATGGATGCAACAGTTTCCATAACCATCGCTGACGTACAGAGATCCGTCGGGGGCAACTGCCAGATTAGTTGGCAAATTAAACGGTGGCCCGGGATGCTGAATCGTGCGGTAATTGGAGTTTTCAACACCAGTATTACTGGGTACACCATGAGTGCCCAGCGTCATGAGTAATTGTCCGTCTGTTGTATATTTGCGTACGGTGTGTCCCTGATCGTCGGTTAAATAGACGCTATCATCCGGACCAATGAAGATTCCGTGAGGACGAACAAACTGTCCTGCACCCCACATCTTTTCGAAATTACCTTCCTGGTCAAAAACCATTACCGGTTCTGTGCCACCCCGGTTAAATACGAACAGACGTTGTCTGGAGTCGACAGCGATTCCGACCGCTTCACCAAATTCGATATCGGCAGGTACGGCAACACATGAATCATCAGCTCGATAGACGAAGTCCCCATTACCAAAAACATCCTCAGTCAACATCGCGTAGGGGATCTCCGTAGTAAGGTGTGATTTATGGTAGCAGCGAGAGGTTTGCTATCACTCAAAAATAGCACATTCGTGGGCTCACTTCTAACATAATGCTGTCGCGAGACTTATGGTTGAGTTTTGCGAATTGAAAGAATAGCAGGCTGTAGTCCGACCGGAATACGTTTCAAGATCAACTTGCCGTCCACCCTTATAGAAGGAACCGGCTTTCGGACTCGATGATCGAGAAGTGAAATCATCTCAGCAGACTCCCATTGGTCGGTGGTAAGCTCCAAATCCCAGATGCCCTCCAGCGGTTCACGAAACTTGCGATAGGCCAAATAGACCAGTAATTCGTTGTTATTCCGGATGAATGTTCTCAGGATTGGGTTGGGCGGTGCGATTGTAAAGCGGACACCATCTATCTTTGCCAACATTTCAGATTGTCGAAGTTGAATATTAAATGTTGGCGTGGTTAATTCGGAACGGTTGTAAAAAGTGTGCGCGATCGTAGCATAGGCTTTCCAGGCATCGGAGTACTGAGCGGGTTTTCCTCCAATAGCAGGTTGCATCAGTCCAAAATTCTGACGTGTATCGGCTGTACGACTAAATCGATACGTGTAATAAGGGAAACTATCCCAGCCGATATCCCAAAGGGTAAATGCAGACTGCGCGACAATTCCTGCCTGACGCTGATCATGCAGACCTGTATTGTCAGCATAGCCGAAACCATTTCCGTAGAATTTAGCTTCCGGCCAGACAGCCCGGACTTGACGCATGAGGTCTTTGATTTCAGCTAAATCTTCAATGCGATGATGATTGAAATGACAGGCGATTCCGTCAGCGTGCTGAGCAAGCCCTAATTCAATGAGTTGCATGATCCAGTCAGTTGCTGGTGATGACGAAGTGGAGGCAGGAGAGACTTTAGCTTGTGGATCGCCTCCGTGAATTGCGCGGGCAATTGGGACAAACAACCGCATACATTCCTCGGCCGTTCCACGCCAGTTCCATTTGGGAAATGATTTATTTAACTCATCTCCGACCACATAGTGTTCGATCTTTCCCTGATACTTGCGAGCGAATTCACGAAGCCAGTTTGCATAAGGCTCAACGTCTCCCGTCTTATCCATCGGATGAAATAAGCCGTTTGTACTTCGAAAAGTGCCGACACGGATGGCACATTTCATACCGAGTTCCTGGCTGATTCGGATATAGTTCTCAAATGCCTTACGCATCGGTGCTCCGAACGTGCCAGGACGATAACCCATATCAGCTTCGTAATTGCCCTCCATTGTTTCCATTTGCCACCAGTGTACTGAGGCGAAGGAATGTGTCGCTCCCATGGCCTTGATGGACTTCAGTAATTCCCTACATTGCGGTTCGTCAGGCGGAGGAGTGAAGATGACAGCGGAATAAGGAGCCACACGTTTTTCAAAACCTGTCCGCTCAATCTCAGGTTCCTCGGCGCGAATTCCGCCGGGCAGCGTTGGAATCAATGTGCAGAGGGCGAAGAGGAGTAATAGAGGCATCCGGTTTCGGACGGTTGGCATGACACATGACGTGGTCTTGAGGGGTTTATTTGACAGCATCGAAAGTCTCCAATCTCAGATCCCAGTCACGTCCTCTCGTTGAGTTGTTTTCATAGAGCATCCCCCCTTCATAGCCGTTGAGCCAACCAAACGTAATAAATCCAATGCCGTCGCTTTTGGGATCATCCACGGCCAATTCCAGTACTAGTGTTTCTCCTGGTTGGGTCGCAGTTTGAAGAGGAACGGAGATTTCACGGGCACCATCTAAATAGGTTGCTGCGAGTTCCACTTCGTCGACACCACCCTGCCGCGTTCCGGGAATCTGCTTTCCGGGCACAATAAACTCAGCTAAAGGCTCGGATTGAGTCGTAGTGGCCGTATCCTTATCCCATCGATAGATTCGTACTGACAGATTTGGTGACTCCACGAAGCCACCCGCTCGTCGTATTCGGAATGTGACGGCTCCAAATTGGTCACCAGTTGCCTTCAAGGTTTGTCGGACGGTATGGTCATGATCAATCAATGCTCCGTATACGGCAGCGGCATGCTGCATGCCCCGCCGCAGGAATGAAAACTTGATATTTCGGAATGTTGCTTTTGCGCCGGGGCGATGGGATCCAACAAACAATCGTATCGATTCAGCGCGGTCAGAAAAGGGTAACACGGCCGTCAAACGCGTTTCTTGGGCGGCGGTCAGTGGATTCGTCCAGTAGCCGATGCAGTTGCCGGTTTCAGCGTCGAAAGCAGCAAACTTTAAGTTCTTTGCTTCACAGATGGCCGAGACTTCCACCAGAATGGCGTTGGCGGGTGAAGGAGTTTTGAGTATCGGTGATAGGATACCAGCAGGAGTTTTTCTGGTCTCGAGTAGTTGGATCGTTCCGTTGGGTAAGCGGATCGCGTCGTTGTCCGTTCCGATTAGATTCCATCGGTTTGCTAACTCGTTACTCAGTCCAATGTTAATGTGAACGCTCAGCACGGTAAAAACCACGAGCGAGTGAGAGAAGACCAATCGAAACATGCGTGGAGGCAGGCAGAAGATATGCATTAGATTAATAGATTACGTCAGTCGGGAGTTGGAGTATGCGGTGCAACCCGCATTTTATCTCGCAGCAAAAGTAGGAACAAGCAAAGTAAAGAGAGTGATTACTGTCAGAGCAGTGCAAAAATGGCACAAGGGCAATTCTACAACTCATCGATTCACTCTGCATTTTCCTGTAGAACAAATTTCGCAAGCTCATTGGTGAAATGTTTGGCTTGGAAAACTTTCATGTGAGATGCATCCGGTGGAACGATAGATTTTGTTTCATCATAGTCAAGGAAATGGAATCCACGGCAGCCGGTCTCCTTAAGCATCACGTCCCAATATTCGTCTCGAGGAAAGTTTTTTTCCTCCCAGTCACGAAACCAAATTGCCACTGGGAATCTAACAAGAATCACTTCACCACCCCGTTCATTAATACGTTTCACATCCTTTTTCAATTGAACAAGTAACTTATTAAAGTCGCGAGGAGGGAATCGATCCATATAACGGATTACGGACTTGTGTAGGATATTCCATTGTTCAACGCACCTGGGCTGGTCAATCATGGCATCTATAAACCAATCCGAATTATCAGCCGTTCGATTGAAAGATCGTGTAATCCAAAACGGCGGATACATATTTTCACGTTGTTCAGAGTGACCGACATCAAGACAAAAAGAAATGGGGGAAAACCTGTACTGGTTCAGGATTGCAAAGTTGCCTTGAAAAGTACTTCCCGTCCATTCAGATGCTCGAAAGGCAAAAGAATTACGATCGTCTTCGAGTTGATTTATCTGTTTCAGTAATCGTTGGGAAAAAGGAATCATTTCATTAGCGAACGCGAACCCGGCGGCATAACTGCATATAACTTTTCCTTTGAACTCGTCATTCTGAGCATATTCAGTAAGCATTGGCAGAAAGGACGCGCCGTGAAGGGATAGATTGAACGGGCGTTGTCCGGTAACTTCTTCCCACTGATCATGGTCCAATCCAAAACTCATCCGTGAAGCTCCAAGAAGTACGGTTTGGTTTTCGGGTAAGTCATCTAACTTGAATCGGTGATTAGCCCAAAAGTCTAGGTCTAGCATTCGACTGGGGACATGCCCCGCTTTTCGTAATTGCCACTCCGCAACGCCGAGTCCACTGATTGTCAGGACTATTGCTATCACGAAGAGCAGTCCCAGAGGTTTTTCTGGGATATCTCTTTTGTCAAAAGACTCAGAATTGGAAGTAGATGAATGCATTGTCACTTTCACCAGTCAAAATAATGAAAACCAAAAGGATTACCCAAATCAGGCAAAAGATGGAATTGGGAGTCGCTTGAGCAAGATCTTCAATCCGCCGGTTTCGCATCACCCAATGCCCGATTAACATCCCCAGTACAACTAGGGACACTAACACAAGTTCAACCATACGCATGACGCTCAGCGGGTTCGTAGTTTGGCCAATCAGACTTGCAAAAACAATTTCACAAGATTCCCAGGTTGGAGCAGCGAAGAATACCCAGGTAAGCGATACCGCTGTATATGTGAAAAGTGTACCTACAAACCGAGGAATAAAATTAGACCAGTCGATATTCGGGAGTATTCTACCTCGTAATAAGCGTTCGATTATCAAAAAGACGCCATGAACGCCTCCCCAAACTACAAATCGCCACGATGCCCCATGCCAGAGTCCACCGAGCAGCATAGTCAGCATCAAGTTGATCAGGGTGCGCCGAGGGCCTTTCTTATTCCCACCCAGTGGAATGTATAGATAATCACGTAGCCATTCAGAAAGTGAAATATGCCACCGTCGCCAGAAATCGGAGAATCCCAGAGCTGCGTAGGGGGATTTAAAGTTATTGGGTATTGAGAATCCTAAACATAAAGCAACCCCGATAGCACACAGTGAATATCCAGCGAAGTCAAAAAATATCTGACCTGAGAAGGCTAGTACAGAAACCCATGCATCCAGAACGAACATCTCTTCCTGAAATCCAAACGCATGGCTTGAAATCCGCGCACAGACACTGTCTGCTAGTACGGATTTTTGAAAGAGTCCCCAGGTAAACAGGAATGCTCCCCAGGAAAACTCTCTTAATGTTGCTTGCCTCGGGCTTTTGAATTGAGGAAGTAATTGCTTTGGACGGACAATCGGCCCTGCCACAAGTTGTGGAAAGAATGTCACAAACAACGCGAAGTCCAAAAACGAAGTTTCCGGGGCACTCCGTTTCAAATACACATCAATGGTATAGGACAGAGTTTGAAACGTATAAAATGAAATCCCAACCGGTAGGATGATATTAAAATCCGGGATGGTCCAGTTGTAGCCAAATTGAGCAACGATATCGGCATAGGTTTGCATAAATAACATGCCGTATTTGAACCAGCTAAGCATCCCCAGATTTACAATCAAACTCAGAATCAACAGGAGCCTTCGGTTCCTTAATTTTGATTGTTTGTGCATTTGGCCAGCAGCGAACCAATCGACACAGGTTGAAATCCATAACAGGATGACAAATGGCGGATTCCACGCCGCGTAAAAAAAGTAGCTGGCAAACAGTAGGTTTGTCTTTTTAATTCGCCACGGAAATGGGATATAGTGTAGCGCGACAACGACTACAAAAAAGAGTACAAAAATGACGGAGTTAAAAACCATACTGAATCAGGATCAGATCAGGATAAAAAAACTAGTTGGCCGGTCCGAAATACTTATCTAAAAAGTCCAGTGACTCCCGGATTAAGTCATTTGCAGGTAGCGTATGGCCAGACTGATAAACCACAAATCTCTTGTCCTCGACTGGCGTCCCCAGCAGTTCAAAGGCCGGACGAGTTGACTTCTCCAGAGGGAAGATCTGGTCGAACTCGCCAACTAAGTGCAAAGTTGGTTGTGTCACTCTTGTGATGAAGTTAATTTGGTCGACATTGGGAAGTGCAGGAGTCATTGAAAGTCCGCCCACAAAGCTTAGACCAACTTTCACTCGTGGTTCAACGGCTCCAATAATAACCCAATTGAAACTGCCCCAACTGTCGCCAATATGAGCGATGCGTTCTGAATCCATATCCTCACGTGAAACAATAAAGTCGATCGTTCGTTTGTAGTCCTTAATCCACTTTATTAGGAAGTCGGCATATTGCTGACTGTCATTTGCTGACCATGTTTTCAGACCGTCATTACGGTCGTACATGCCTTTCAATACTGGTTGGATGAATGCTCTGCCGCTTTGGTTTGCAAAGGCATATCGGTCGGCGCCGAGCACACTATCTGAAATAGAAGTCGGTTGAATGGATCCGGCGTGATGGAAATAAACCAAGGATTGAAATGGTCCCTTGAAATTCCTTGGCAGATGAACGTAGATGATGATTCGTTCACCGTTATACGCTGCATCGATTTCCCATATTTCTTTTATGTATAGGTCGGACTCATCTAACTCACGTTCAATCAAGGTGGCATTTAAAGGGCTGTCATCATAATTGAATTGATTCTTATATGATTCAAATAACTCATCACTCACCGGGTCAGTAATGGTGTATTCTCGAATAGCAAGAGTGATTTCCTGTAGTTCTTCATCTCCGGGTTGTGTCAGATACTTGACACAACGAAAACCTCTTCGATTAGATCGATCTAGAGGACTAACAGTATTGGCTTGTCCGAAGAAGTAGGCTGGATCTTCAGCAGATCCACCCAGAGATAAATGTTCGGCTCCGGATTTGTTGATCACCCATTCGGAAACGTTGCCACACAAATCGTAAATTCCGTTTGGTGAGATCCCTTTTGTTTCGCCAACGGCCGTGTATTGTCCAGTGTTGACATTACTGTCATTAATCATCAACTTCAGACCGTTGGCTCGCATGAGAACGGATGCAGCTGAGGAAAAGTGAAAGAGTGTCGGCAATTCCTTGCCAGCCCAGCGAGCATATGCGCGTGCTTCATACCAACTGACTCCCTGAACTGGGAAATCGCCTTTTCCTGAATCAAATTGCCCAACCCGCCAGGTGGCTGGCCCGGGTCTGCCGGTGGAATCTACGAATAAGGTTCTTGAATCAGTAAATGCCAGAGTCTCGCCATCCACCATGATTGGGTCAATCCAATATTCGGCGTTATTGTATCCTCCGTCATCAACAAACTGTTTGAACTGGCTATTTGAGA
>CETG01071098.1_pt1 | contig 13085 bp, 9 predicted proteins | sample 361471 | NCBI WGS metagenome assembly CETG01 (sample SAMEA2622696, study PRJEB7988) | marine metagenome | isolation source: saline water (ENVO:00002010), including | reverse complement strand
ATTAAAAACTACAGAACGATAAGAATCTAGAGGAACTTCATTAGGTGAATCTGAACAACACCAAAAAATCATCATACAAAATAAAAAATGTATTTTTCCCATATATTTCTCCAAATTATTTCACAATTAAAACTGAATTAACCCCACCGTAACCATCTTCTACTCTATCTAATGCATTTGGGTCTTCTACCCAGGTATTTCTATCTATGACAAATTTATACTCATATCTGCCAGGAGATAAGGATTTTATTATAGACCAGATTCCATCATCAGCAATTTTATCTCCATTTATTCCATTATCATTCATAATATCAATACGGTCACCCTGCTTTAACCATTCATTATCAGGAAAATTACCAGCTAGATTAACCTGTCTAGCTGATGGGGCATCATATTGAAATAAAATTCCTCCAGATACTTTGTATGGAGGTAAAAGTCGTTTCTTTATAATATTGGCTGAACATCCAACAACTATTAAACTCATAAAAACCATGCATAAAAAACTATTTTTACTTTTTAACATTTTAATCCTAAAAATTTATTACAGCCTGTATTAATATCTGATTATTAGTCATTAATGATTTTTCTGCTTCACGTAATTTTTCTCCAAATCCACCATAATAAGAATTTAGATAATCTGGAAGATTTGAAATATTATTCAAATAATCCTCTCTACCTCTATAATAAAATTGGTCAGTAACAGGGTTAATTATATATGGATTAACACCATAACCAATCGAAAACCAAGCATCCTTTGTCAAATAAAACATTATCTCGTAATATGAAGATATAAAAACATCCTGATTATTAGAAAAATCAGTCTTTAAATCTAAAAAATTATCATTATAGTATGGAACACGAGTATTAATTTTAAAAATCCATCTATCTGATAAATTATATTTTAACATAAAAATATTCTCAACAAATTTTGGTTTACTAAATAATGAATTCTGAGCAAATGAATTTTTAATAGCAGTCTCAAAATCATTATTTAAAAAACTAAAACTATATTTTATTAATGATTCATATAATACACCTGACTTATATCCCAAAAGAGTATATTTACTAAAAGATAAATCTGTATAATCCTCAAACCATCGACCATTACAATCGCTTATTTCTACATATTTATAATAATCTGTCCAGCTTAAGCTATCAGAAAAATTATTCTGCCAAATTTCGCTATATATATTCCATTCAAAATTATCAACAATCAAATCAGCTCCTAAAATATATTTATTTCTATTAAATTCATTTGTTAAGTTGAATAAACTTTTTTGATAATTTAAATATATGTTTAATGCTGCAGGAAACTGCAAATTAAAACCAGTAAAAACATTATATCCATCCATCCAATTTGTAATAATGCTGTCCTCATTTGAATTGGTATATGATGTAAATTGTCCTAACACACTAAGAATCATTTTATCCTTCCAACCATCCCTAAAAAACTTCTGGACATATTTAATATCAATTGAATTGGTATTATGCTTTTGAATAATTTCATTTGAAGGATTGGTAGTGTAATTATATTTAGATGTTCCAAAAGAAATGAATTTACCATCTGTTATGTTTTTAGAAAAATTAAAACGCATTGCTGATATATCCTCTTCATTATATCCCGATTTATCAGAAAAAACCAATTCGCCACTTATATTAACAGAAAGCATATCATATACTATTTTTTTAAATTTTTTAGAAGTTTCAAAGTAAACACCACTGTAATCATATCCAAAATCATATTGATTAAATCCAATACTACCTAAAACTGGCAAAGGCTCATCAAATGTAATTAAGCCAATATTATCAAAAGCAACAACACTGAAATAATCCGCATCTAATTTTATATAGCTTCTTTCATAATTAAAATGTGTTTTCCACATCTCGACATTTTCCTGAATATTATTTACACTTAAAACTGTATAGCCCACAAAATCAGGGTTAAATCTAATTTCTATTCCAAAATTTAAATCGTGTTCAGGCTTATTAAGCATATAGCGCTGAGTTAAATCCGAATTAAATACATTATTTGAAAAATATCTTCCCTTAAAATATATCTTAGGATTATATGCAGATTTGATTTCTGGAAATGATGTATTTTTATTTTCAATAATTTGACCCATAGCATCTATGTTTATTAAAGAATTTGATCCACCATAACCATCATCCTCATAGTTAAAATTATTTGGGTCATTATACCAAACATTATCAACTAAAAACTTATATGAATATTTACCTGGATCAAGCTTTATAATAATTCCCCATTTACCATTTGAATCTTTTGTCATTGGACTCGCTGAGATATTCCATTCATTCATACTGCCAACTAAGAACACTGATTTAGCATCCATATCATTATATGAAAAAAGTATGCCATCATTAACTTTCTCCAATGAAAATAAAATTGCATTTATAAATATAAAAAATATTATTTTTTTCATTAAAACCAACCCTTTATAATTAATCTAAGTTCTTTTCTCATAGAACCAATTGAAGCAAAGCTATCATCATTAACTAAACCATATTGTCCCCAATAGCTTGGTCCATATTGCAAATAAAGCTCAGTATTACCTCCTGCCCTATATTGGAACTCAGTAAACATACTATATCGTGAACCAACTCTATCATTCGCTATCATTCCCCTTGTGAAAAATTTCCAATTTTCATTTAAATTAACACTGAGCTCTATACCTGAAATATATTTTTCCCACGTATCTCCAATATCCTTTATCTTAAACTGAGCCAACAATTTTGCTAAACTATTTTCCACAGATAGTTCTGAATAAATATCATAATGTTTATATAGTTGACCCTGCCAATTTTCATCCTTTTTATTTAAGGCTAATTTCCCCTTAAATCCATTTATAAACTCTATATACATCTCTGCATATAAATTAGAAACAGGATCTGAAATTTCTTTTGAAAAAAGTGAATCAATAAATACGGTAATGGTATCTGGAACCATTTTCTGATAATAACTATAATTAACAACCATTGTCATTGCTCTCTCAGGGACTAAATAATATGAATTTAGCCAATATCCATATCTATTTGACTGATTATCTCCCATATAATTCCTATACGTATTACCAAAGGAGTATACACCAGGTGTGAAGAACATATATCCTAATTTTGGCGTACCAAAACGTATTCCTCTAATCTCTGATTTAATAGCAATATCTGATTTTAATATTTCATCAAATTCATAATGATCATTCAATTCACTTATCATCGTTTCACTTGGAACATCAGAAACAGCTAATTCAGTTGTAAAATAATATTTACCTAGAAAAACATTAAAATCAGTAGCAATCACCTGATTGTAATCATATAAATTTCCAGTTGAATAATTTTTTCTTAATAAAAATATTCCAGAATTAAGCTTATCATTTAAATAAGATTGTCTAAATCTAACTAGATGCACATCATCGCCTCCTCCTTGAGAAAAATCAGAAAATACATAAGACATACTCCTATTACCATTATCCCACAAATCAAAACGAACGCCCTGACCATTACCATCATTATTTACAATTCCAGTATTAATAAGGTTAAGCATAGAACCATCAAGCCAATAATGCTGACTCTCACGTGTAAACAATGTAATATTAAACCCCCTACCATTTCTTTCATCTCTAAAAGAAATATTTGACTCAGACAAAACAGATAAAGGTCTATTAGTTTCACTATAGTCCTTATATGGATAGAACTTAATATAATAATTAGAATTTGGATTAGGACTCCCATTAATTCTAGTCTCTAAATAAAAATTAGGGTCCCATATATTCCATTCAAATGCATCTGATTCATAGGCCCTACCAAATTGTCCTTCATAAAAACCATGAATATTCATAGAAAAGAGGATACCTATAGATTGAAAAAATATTATATATCTTAACTGTTTCATTTATTAACATCCAAGCTAATACCTAATGAAATACGATATGTACTACCTAACTCCTCGTGAGATAATATTGCACCATCTATTGTCCATTTTTTTGTTTTCAATCCAAATCCCATTGTTAATCTATCATCACTCATACCAAGACGAGCTGAAAATACATTAAAAAACCATATCTCACTTCCCAAATTCCAATATGATTTTGAATCTATATTAACATAATCAGATAAAAAATAAACTGAATTTCTCCATTTATAACATATACCCGTTATTTGCTTCTTCTTCAATTTATCACCTTCAGATATAAATATAAATTCTGGTTCCAATATATATTTTAAAGAATAACCAAAATATAAATTTTTTGTAAAATCAACTAAAAAACCCATATCAAAATCCAAATTTGATGGATTATCTGTATCTAGATAATTTTTCACAGAAACAGATTCAAGCTTAATTGAACCTCCAAATCGAACGGGTTTCCCTTTTACCCTTAATATGCTCGCAGCTGAAAAATATACAATTTTTTCTGAGTATGTATTTAATAATAAAATCTGTTGAATGGCAATACCTGTTCTAAAAATTGGGGTAGGGATTGAAACTGCAACCATACTATTATAAAGGTCACTTATTCCATATAGATTCTGATGTGACATAACTAAATTGAACTTATTATTTCTTGCGAGGCCTGCTGGATTAGTAAAGACAGCATCAGCATTTTCTGAAAGAGCAACAAAAGCATTTCCCATTGCAAGAGATCTTGCACCATTATTCATAGATATAAAATTAGAAAACAACATCGATTGAAATAAAACCAACAATAGAATAATGTTCTTCACTTAATAACCACCACTGTCTCTTTATGACTCACCTCACCAGAAGCTGATATAAAACGTAATATGTAAACACCAAAATCAACTAAACTACCACTTAAATCTCTACCATTCCATTTCCAACTTAGTTCAGTATTATCTAATTCAGCATTATTAATGTATCGACCTTCAAGATTATATATTTCAACATTAAATTCAGATACTCTATTTGTCTGAAGACTAAAAAAAATATACTGGTCAATCAATGGAGAAAATACCTTCCCACTCTGGAACATTATATTCTCTACTTTTAATGGAACAGTATTAAATGGTGGCTTTTTATAAAAATAGCTATTTTTTTGAGGTTCAATATTAGCATCAGGGAGGCCATCATTATTTGCATCTATCAAAATCTCTACATAATTATCCAATATAACCATCTGACCAGAGCTATTAGCCATTCCTCCTAAATTATCAGGTGCACAATCAGGACCACTGGACTGGTCATCTCCACTTGTAATAACAGCCACCATTTTAATACGTGGATACTCCTGTATTGAATGCAAATCATCAAAGTATAATACATCCCATGGGATTCTCATTTCCATTGAACCCAAAAGATTTCCCGTATCATAAGTCGATACTGTTTCTACACTTGTTAAAAGGTCAGCCTGCATTGTTCCACCATTCTGAACCCTCCAAAATTGAGGACTATCATTTGTATCCCAAGTACCTATAAAAAAATCTGGATTTAAATTATGAAACTTAAAGGACCTTTGCCAGGCATTCATCTGACTCATATCTTCTATACCATAATCATTAAAAATATCTAAATAAAATAGAACATTGTTATCCCAACTACACGCATCTAAAGCAATATATAAATTATTTAAATCCCAGGTTACTTTAATCTGCTTAATATCATTATACTCACCCCAATAGGAATCAGCTGGAGACTCCAATAGGTTGCCAACCGAATCACTTAAAACAAACTCATCAAGAGTATATTCATCAGATAATCCATCAATAATAATCCTATCTGAAAAATCAATCCCAGTTACACAGAATGCTAGAGAAATAAAAATTATTACATAAAATTTATTATTCATTATAATCATAAAACCTGTTTAGTTATTTTATCAAAGAAGTGCCCTGCATTCAAATCAAAAGAAACAGATACATTTTTTTTATCATCTATAGCTTTATCATAATTGATTCTTGATATAAATTTTTTAGATTTGTATGATAAATGAATATTCATCTCAGAGCCTAAATTCTCAATAAAATCTATTTCAGATACATATGTATTCTGATTATTATTTACAGAATCTACAATTAAGATATTTTCAGGTCTTATTCCAAAAATCACTTTCTTTTGTTCAAATTTTTTATATTGATAATGCTTATCATTAATATCAAAAGTCAACTCATCAGAATAAAATACCCATTCCGATTCTTTCTTAATCAGCTCACCTTTGATTAGATTAATCTGTGGTGTTCCAATAAATGTTGATGTAAATACATTTAAAGGTCTACTGTAAATCATTTCAGCAGAATCTAGTTGTTCTATTTTTCCATTATTCATAACAGCAATTCTATCACCCATTGTCATTGCCTCTGTTTGATCATGAGTTACATAAACCATAGTGGTATCTAACAACCTATGTAGTTTTTTAATCTCAATTCTCATTTCCTGACGAAGCTTTGCATCAAGATTGGAAAGAGGCTCATCAAATAAAAACACTGTTGGTTTTCTAACAATCGCTCTCCCCAATGCAACTCTCTGTCTTTGTCCTCCAGATAATTCTTTAGGTTTTCTATTTAACAACTCATCAATCTTCAATATCTTAGCTGCTTCCTCAACCCTAGATTTGATTTTATCTTTTGATAGGTTCCTAATTTTTAATCCAAACTCCATATTTTCTCTAACTGTCATCTGTGGATATAACGCATAATTCTGAAAAACCATTGCTATGTCACGCTCAGATGGGTCCCTTTCATTAACAATATCATCTCCAATATAAATTGACCCATCCGTAGCTTCCTCTAAGCCTGCAATCAGTCTTAGAGTCGTTGATTTACCACAGCCTGATGGTCCAACAAGCACAAGGAACTCACCATCTTGAATATCCAAATCAATTGATTTTAATATCTCTAAGTTACCATATGATTTAGAAAGCTTATTTAATCTTAAACTACTCATTAATACTATCCTTTCACACTACCCATTGTTAACCCTGAAACCAGGTATCTTGATAATGAAATAAATAAAATTGTTACAGGGATACTAACCACTACTGCACCTGCAGCATAGAGTCCCCATTGTGTTGATAAACTAGCCTGAAATGATTTCAATCCAAGCGGTAATGTATATAGCTTTGGGTCCTGCAAAATAATAGCAGCTACAACATACTCACTCCAGCTTGCCATAAAACTAAATAATGCTGTAATAACAAGAGCAGGACTTGAAAGTGGAAGTATTATCTTATAGAAAGCCTGGAACCTGCTACATCCATCAATCCTAGCAGATTCCTCTAATGAAGGTGGAATGGTATCATAATATCCCTTCATCTGCCATATACAAAATGGCAGAGCTGTTGATGAATATATAATGATTAATCCTATATATGAATTAATCAAACCTAAATATGATAATAAAATAAAAAATGGTAAAAGTAACATCGTCGCTGGAAACATCTGAGTTGTCAGTATTGCTGTCATACCAAACTCCCTCCCCTTAAATCTAAATCTTGATAAAGCATAGCCACCTGTTGAAGCAAAAATGACACCAGTTAATGTTACTATAAATGAAATAATAATAGAATTACGGGCCCATAATAAAAAATCAGTCTCTTTAATCAATGCTATATATGATTTAAAGCTTGAACCTGAATCCCATCTATTATTACCATTGGAATCTACATATTGCTCACCAATATCCCATTTTCCATTCTTATTTTGGTCCTCATAACTCTCCGAAAATTGAACAATGGATAATGAGCGAGTATTAAATGCATTATCACTCCTAATGGATACACCTAAAATATTTAAAACTGGGTAAATGGTTAATAATGAAAACAATACCAAGAATATAAAAATAAAAATTATCTCTATTCGTTTTTTCATTAATAAACCCCTTCTGTAGCTCTGGTTCGTTTTAAGAATAACATAACAAAAATTAATAGAAAAAGAAAAATAATCATAGATAATGCAGCAGCATATCCATATCTATATAAATTAAAGGCTGCCTTATAAACATAGCTTACAAGAATATGTGTCTGGTTTGAGGGCTCACCCCCATTACTAACAAGCCAAAGCACATTGATATTATTAAAAGTCCAAACAGTACCAAGCACAGTTGCCGGAATCATAACAGGCTTCAACATCGGTAATGTTATACTCTTAAACTGTTGCCATCGATTTGCACCGTCCACTCTTGCAGCCTCATAGAGCTCTAATGGTATAGATTGTAAACCTCCCAATGCAATCACCATCATAAATGGAAAACCAAGCCAAATATTTGTAAGAATACAGGCAGTAAAAGCCTCAAATGGCTGACTCAGCCATTGAACTGCTGGCAGACCAAGGTATTGAGTTATCACCTGATTGATAGCACCATATTCCTGATTAAACATTCCTCTCCAGCTCAAAGCAGCAATATACTGAGGTAATGCCCAGGGAATAATTAAAAGAGTCCTAAGAATTGGCTTTGCTGGTAGTGTCTGGTTAATTAATATTGCAAGAAAAATACCCAATGATACGTGAAAGAAAATATTTATCACTGTCCATAAAATTGTCTTAAAAAGAATCGAATAAAACTGTAGGTCTCCAAGCACCTTTAAATAATGATAAAATCCTATTATATCCCAATCATTAAATGTTCTTAATGAATAATTAGATAATGAAATAAAAATATTATAAAAAAATGGGAAGATGACTACCATTATAATACCAACAAAGGCTGGTATAAAAAATAGATATGCTATTTTATTCTTTTTAAAATCTGATATAATTCTATTATATCCTTTAAACAATCTAAATATTAAATAAATTAAAATAATGAAAAATAAAAATTTGATTACTAACGATTCTATACCAGGCTTGATTATTTCATTCATTATTGCAATCTGATTTAATGCATTAACCTGTGAATTCTGAGCAGCTATCTTCGGCGATATCGTTCCACCTAGAACTGCCTGATATTGCTCCCTTAAAGCATCCCAAATAGCTCGCATTTCAGGGATGATAGGCATTGGTCTCCCTACATTTATAATCTCAGCTGACTTTTTAATCAATTTATTCTGAACAACCTCAGGGCTTTTTAAAGTTGCTTTTGAAGAGGGCTGACTATTTAAACGCTTAGTGAAATATAATTGTATCTCTGCACTAGTAAGATACATCATCAAATCAATAGTATGCTTCAGCTTATCACCCATAGTATTAGCATTAATGGAGTAACCCTTAGTGCTCACAAGTGGTGATGGCCATCTGCCTGTTTCACTAACCATTGGAATCCTAGATATTCCAAAATCAACGACTCCATTATAATCACCCCAGCTCCAGTCACCATTAATAATCATAGCAGCATCCCCTGATTTAAACATTGCATTCGCTATCTCATAATCACATTCTTTAGGTATTATCTTATGCTCATCTCTTAAGCTCTTTATAAACTGAAAACCTTTTATATTTCCCTCTGTATTTAAATTTGGATGGTTGTCATCTGTTAATAGCCATTCACCAAACCCTCCCAACCAGGGAACATAAAAGAATGGCTCTGTATAATTCCAAACCAAACCATATTGGTCTACCTTACCATCACCATTCCTATCTACCGTCATTTGTTTTCCTATTTTAATAAGTTGGTCGGTATTCATTGGGGGTATTGATAATAATTTTTTATTATATATAAGCATAAGGTGATTTCCAACAACATCACCCACCATCCATATCTTATTATCAGATTTCACTACAGCATTATCAACAAATTGGTTGAAATAATCCTGAGGAAACAATGCATCCAATGGTTGAATAATCTCCATAACTGAAAAGGGACCAACCTGGTCTGAAGGACCATAAATTAGTTCAGGACCACTCCCTCCCATTGAAGCAGCCTGAAAACTAGAACGCAATTCCTCCGTCTCTCTGTAGGTTAAATTAATTCTTATATCTAAGTTCTGCTTTTCATAATCATCACAAACCTCTCTTAAAACCTTCCGATTCTCATAGAGCATCTGATGCCAGATATTAATATCTGTTTTACTGTAAAGAACTGAAAAGACAGTAATTAATAGTATAGAACTTTTAATTAGATTAATCATTATTATAGAATTTTTGATTATACTCTTTAATCATTCGATGAGCTGTATAATCAATAGATGTCTCAATAGAGCATCTCATTATTTTCAACCATTGTTTTTTATCATTATAGTATAATGGAATTACATCATTTTGTAATCTATGATATAAAGAATCAGCATCTGATTCATCATCACAATGATTTGGGGACCCTATTGACCACCCATTCTCACCATTAATACATCCCTCAGCCCACCATCCATCTAATATAGATAAATTAGGAACCCCATTTAGTGCAGCCTTCATTCCACTTGTTCCAGATGCTTCATTTGGTCTAAGGGGGGTATTAAGCCAGACATCAACGCCTGATGTTATCAATCTACCAAGTCTCATATTATAATTTTCAAGGAATACAATCTTAATTCTATCCTTAACCCTTTTTGAAACATCAACAATATCCCTTATAATATCCTTCCCTCCAAAATCCTTTGGATGAGCCTTGCCAGAGAATACAATCTGAATTTTATTTTTACCAATCTCAAGCAATCTATCTATATCTTTAAAAATCAATCGTGCTCTTTTATATTCCGTAGAGCGCCTTGCAAAACCAATCGTTAAGATATCCTTACAAAACATATGCTCTTTTAAACCTGTTTCATTAAATAGTAGTTCCTTCTGTTTAATGTGAGCAGTCTCTATTTCATTATCCTCAATCTGTTCCAAATTACGAAGCTGGTCAGGTTCTAACCTCCAACCAGATATTTTTTTATCAAATAGTTCAGAAAAACATTCACCCATCCAGGTAATATGATGGACACCATTTGTTATATAATCAAGATTAAACTGAGGAAATTGGTCCTGTGCAACATCCCCGTGCAACCTTGATACTCCATTTGCTGATTGACTAAAAAACAATCCAAGCTCAGTCATATGCAATCTATTTTTTTCATTTAATGTTTTAAGATTCAATGAATCAGGGAGCTGATCGCCTAAAATTTGTCTACAGCTAGATATATCAAACTGATCGTGTCCTGCAGGAACTGGAGTATGTGTTGTAAAATGACAGCTAGAGCGAACCCTATCCGCATCTCCATTATATTTTTTAAGCAATTCTAAGGTTAAAAAGGAACAATGTCCTTCATTCATATGGTATGTTTTAATAGCATTATAACCAAGACATTCCAATACTTTCATTCCTCCAAAACCAAGGACAGCCTCCTGCATAATCCTATGATGACTATCTCCAGAATACAATCTCAAAGTAATGCTTCTATCATCATCACAATTATCATCTATATCTGTGTCCAAAAAATATATAGGGACCTGATGATTATTTTCACCAATATAAATATATCTATATATCCCAATCCATACCTTCCTTTGATTTAATGTTATACAAACCCTATCTGAAACAACCTCAAATTTTGTACTGTAATCAAAGTCTGGGTAAAGCTCAACCTGCTCACCACTATCATTAATCCTCTGCTTAAAATATCCTTGTTTATAAAGCAGAGTAACAGCTACCATCTTAAGGCCAATATCAGCAGATGCTTTAATATGGTCACCTGCAAGAACCCCCAGTCCACCTGAATACGTTGGGATATCAGATGATAAACCAATCTCTGCTGAAAAATATGCTACATTTTTTTCTGTTTTTACCATTAAATCGTTTCACCCTCTTTTATATACTTCAATCTATTTGAATCTTCTGTTATTTTCCTCATCCTATCAATCATTAAATTAGACAGATCATCAAAACTAAATCGCCACACCCAATTATCTTCTGATAAGGTTCCAGGTGTATTAAATCTATATTTTGAATCTAAACCTAAAACATCTTGCAAAGGAATAACAACCCTATCACAATCACTATTCATTGCATACTCAATTAATTTCCAATGAGTAACTTTTTCTGAAAGCATATTATACACTGCTTTCTTTTGTTTGTCATTTAATGAATTTATCCATCCAACTAATGTATCATTATCGTGAGTACCTGTATACAAAACAGTATCTGAAGAATACGTATTATCTACCAGTTTTTCATTTAAATCAAACTGAACAACACGTGTCCCCGATAACCTATAATGGTCTCTAAGGTCAAAAACATCCTGCGTAACATCGCCAAGGTCCTCCACAAATATATCATAATTATTGATATCAATAGATAATGAACTTAGTAATTCATTCCCTGGAGAATCAGACCAGAAGCCATCCATCGGACTTTGATTAACTGGAATACTATAGTATCTTGAGAACCCAATAAAATGATCTATCCTTAGAATATCAAGCATACTGAACATCCTTTTAAATCGTTTCTTCCACCAGTCAAAGTTACTCTCTAAATGTTTTTTCCAATTATATACAGGCATACCCCAATGCTGACCATCCACATTATAATCACAAGGTGGACATCCTGCTTCATACATCATCTCACCATTCCTATCCAATCTAAATAGCTCTCTATTTGACCACACATCACAGCTGTCATAGCTAACATAAATTGGCATATCTCCTATAATCTGAATTCCTTTTTTATTGGCATATGACCTTATTTTTTTCCAATTAAAATCAAATAAAAATTGAATAACTTTTATAATAGATTCTAACTGATCATTTTTAACATTTACATTCTTCCATTTATTCCAGGAGACACCTTTATTTTCTATCTTAATTGCACTGAAACGCGCATAATCATCCAGCCAATATGAATTTTCTTGACAAAAAATCTCATAGCCATTATATAAATCCATATCTATTTTATCTAAAAAATTATTAGAAGCAATGAACAATAAATCCATTTTAAATGAATCAATATTCTCTATATCAATACGTTGCTCAGCAAACTTTAATGTTGCAATGTCAGACTTTTGAATCAGACCATACTCTAGAAGTAATTCAGTGCTAATAATATAGGGATTCCCTGCAAAGGCTGATGATGATGAATAGGGTGAAAAGGTTCCATCTGTAGGGCCAAGAGGAAGTACCTGCCAGAGACTATGGCCCATTTCTTCTAGCATATCTATAAATCTATAGGCCTCCATCCCAAGCTCACCAATACCATATGGTCCTGGCAG
>CETG01089823.1_pt1 | contig 13091 bp, 10 predicted proteins | sample 361471 | NCBI WGS metagenome assembly CETG01 (sample SAMEA2622696, study PRJEB7988) | marine metagenome | isolation source: saline water (ENVO:00002010), including | reverse complement strand
AAAAAAAGAAGAGAAGTTGATGAAATTAATTCTTCATCAATGGCAGATATTGCATTTTTACTGTTAGTATTTTTTTTGGTAACCACTACTATTGACCCAGGTGAAGGTTTAACTATGATTTTACCCCCATATGAATCTGATCCTTCACCTAGAGATGCAGATGAAATAGTAAAAATATTAGTACGGTCTACTGGACAAGTGCTATTAGATGGAGAAATCATGAATATAGAACAAATCGAAGAAAAATCTAAAAATAAGGTTCAAGAATTTCAAATAAACCATCCAGGGTTAGGAAAGGATGGAAAACCAAAACAACCAATCTTTGTAGTAATAACAGATAAAAAAGCGCAATATCAAACATTCTTAAAGGTAATTGATCAATTAAAATTAGCAGCCTGTAAAAAAATATCGGTGGTAGAGTCATAAAATTATGAATATTATTACTAAACCAAGAAAAAAATCTACAGTATCTACAGCATCGTTGCCTGATATCATATTTATGTTATTAATTTTCTTTATGGTTACTACTGTAATGAAAACGTTTGATGGGCTCAAGGTGCAGGACCCAAGTGCAAAAAAAATAGAAAAATTAGAAAATAGAAAAAATGTAATCTATATATGGCAAACAAAAGATGGTAGTGTTTGCGTAGATGACCAAACACTTAATAATATAGATGATATAAGTGAAATATTAAGATTTAAACTAGAATCGAGTATTGATCCTGGTAAAATGGTGGTACAATTTAAATCAGACCAAAATACAACTATGGAATTAATACAACAAGTCCATACTGAATGCAGACAAGCAAATGCATTAAAATTAAGTTATGCAGCTAAAAAATTAAGTGATTAAATATGCGAAAAGATTATTTTGAAATCACATATAAACTAAGAATACGAGAAATTTCTGCGATAGTAATAGGGGGATTAGTAATATTATTTTATGCCTTTCCTAAAGTAGTAGAAAGTGATTTAGTGTTTGAAGAAGCAGAATATACAGAAATATTGAATGTAGAAATTGTAAAACCATTACAACAACAACAACAGTTTAATAGTAAAAGACCATCAATTCCAATTGAGGCGGATGAGGAATCAGAAATTGATACTTTAGATTTTATGGATACTGATATTGAAGGTTTTGGAGATTGGGGTGCACCGCCGCCGCCGCCAACATCTAATACAAGACCAAAATGGGTACAATATGATCAAGCACCAACACCAAAAAAAGCGCTAAGACCAAAATATCCTGAAATATGTAAACAAGCTGGAATTGAGGGTACTGTAGTAATATCTTTTTGGGTTGATGAAACAGGCACTGTAGATCAGTCCTCTATTGAAGTTTTACAATCTATACAATGTTTAGACCAAGCTTGTATTAATGTAATTAAAAAATCAAAATGGCGTCCAGCAAGGCAGGGAAGACAAAAAGTTGGTGTACCTTTATCCATGCCATTTAATTTTACATTAGAAAATTAGCTTAAATTAGACTTAATATATTCTTTATTAAGAGTAACAATGTTTTCAATTGAAATATTTTTGGGGCAAGTGACTTCGCATGCACCAGTATTTGTACAATTTCCAAAACCTTCATTATCCATAGTTTTTACCATATTGAATGCTCTTTGAGGCCTTTCTGCTTGGCCTTGAGGCAACAATGCTAAATGTGTTACTTTCGCTCCAACAAATAACATAGCAGAAGAATTTTTACAAGATGCAACACATGCCCCGCATCCAATGCAGGTTGCTGATTCAAATGCAGAATCTGCATCTTCTTTAGGTATAGGTGTAGAATTAGCTTCCGTTGCTTGGCCAGTAGATACTGATACATAACCACCAGAAGAAATAATGCGATCAAAAGCGGTTCTATCTACAGATAAATCTTTAATAATAGGGAAAGATTTAGCTCTCCAGGGTTCAATAATAATAGTATCGCCATCATTAAAAGTACGCATATGTAGTTGACACGTGGTGACTCCTGAAAGAGGGCCATGTGGTCTTCCGTTTATCACTACACCACAGGTTCCACAAATACCTTCTCTACAATCATGATCAAAAGCTACTACTTCTTTATTTTCTTTTACTAATTTATTATTCAATAAATCTAGCATTTCTAAAAAAGACATATCCCCTGTTACACCACTTAATAGGTGTTCTTCTAAAAAACCAGGGACACTATTATTAATTTGACGCCATATTTTCAGTTTTAATTTCATTATTTATAACTCCTAGAAGTTAACTTTACTTCTTTAAACTCTAATTGTTCTTTATGTAGTTTTGATTTTTTAATATCAGAATTAAATTCCCATGCAGAAACATATGCATAATCTTTGTCGTTTCTTAATGCTTCATTCTCTTCTGTTTGATATTCTTCTCTAAAGTGTCCACCACATGATTCATTTCTATTTAATGCATCAAGCGCCATAAGCTGACCTAACTCTAGAAAGTCAGCTAATCTACCAGCTTTTTCTAACTCTGGATTGAAAACTTCATCTCCTGGTATGTTTACATTATTATAAAATTCATTTTTTAAAATTTCAATTTCATCAAATACGTATTTTAAACCTTTTTCGTTTCGAGCCATACCAACATAATCCCACATTAATTTTCCTAATTTTTTGTGAATATCATCAACAGAAAATTGTCCTTTTGTATTCAACATTTTAGTAAAAAACATTTTTGCATTATTTAAGTCTTCCTTAATAATTGGATGATCTAGCTTTATTGAATTAGGCTTTTGAGTGGCCAAATAATTTCCTACTGAATTTGGTGCTACAAAATAACCATCAGCTAATCCTTGCATCAGTGCGCTTGCACCTAATCTATTTGCTCCATGATCAGAAAAATTTGCTTCTCCAATAACAAATAAACCAGATAAATTACTCATCAGATTATAATCAACCCATAATCCTCCCATTGTGTAATGAATAGCTGGATAAATTTTCATTGGTGTTTTATATGGATTCTCACCGGTTATTTGTTTATACATATCAAAAAGATTGCCATATTTTGCAGCTACAGCAGGTTGCCCTAATCTATTAATAGCGTCTTCAAAATCTAAATATACAGCCAATCCAGTTTCGCCTACACCATGTCCATCATCACACATTTCTTTAGCACGTCTAGAAGCTACATCACGAGGGACCAAATTTCCAAAAGAAGGATAAATTCGTTCTAAATAATAATCTCTTTCATTTTCGGGTATATCTTTTGGATTCCTATTATCACCTTTTTTATGTGGTACCCACACTCTACCATCATTTCTTAAACTTTCACTCATGAGTGTTAATTTTGATTGATGGTCACTAGAAACAGGAATACATGTTGGATGTATTTGACAAAAACTTGGGTTAGCAAAAAGTGCTCCTTTTTTATGAGCGCGCCATGTTGCTGTTACATTACTAGCCATTGCATTAGTAGATAGATAAAATACATTACCATAACCTCCTGTTGCTAATACTACGGTATCAGCAATATGAGCTTGCATAGAACCATCTAAAATATTTCTAGTAATTATTCCTTTTGCTTGACCATCTATTACAATTAAATCAATCATTTCTGTTCTAGAATGAAATTTTACTTTTTTCAAATGCATTTGACGTGCAAGCGCAGAATAAGCTCCTAATAATAATTGTTGCCCTGTTTGACCGCGCGCATAAAATGTTCTAGATACTTGAGCACCTCCAAATGACCTGTTATCTAATAAGCCGCCATACTCTCTAGCAAAAGGAACTCCCTGAGCGACACACTGATCAATAATATTATTGCTGATTTCTGCTAATCTATATACATTAGATTCACGAGATCTATAATCACCACCTTTAATAGTATCATAAAAGAGTCTGAAAACGCTATCTCCATCATTTCTATAATTTTTTGCAGCATTAATGCCACCTTGAGCAGCTATACTATGTGCTCTTCTGGGGGATTCATGAAATGAAAAAGCATCCACGTTATATCCTAATTCACCCATAGTAGCACATGCAGAAGCTCCTGCTAACCCAGTGCCCACAACTATAACATTATATTTTCTTTTATTGGCAGGATTAACCAAATTCATAGCAAACTTATGATTAGTCCATTTTTGTTGTAATGGGCCCTCAGGCTCATTAGAAGATAAATTGATATTTGTTTGAAATTTTTCTTTAAGCGCTAATAAAGCTAATTCAAAACTATTTTCAGAATTCTTATTTTCAAACGCTTTGGATAAATATTTAACACGACCAGTGGTATTAACACTTAATGTATAATACCAATAATACCCTGAACCTCTTTTTTTAATTTGAAATGTACCTTTAGGAATAAAGTCATTTTCATCAAAAAACGTATCTAATATTTTAGCATCATAGCCAAAATCTTCTTTCTTTATATTATCTCTCATACATGTAATTTATTATATTTTAATTATATAAAAAAGATAAATGTAGACAAAAAAAAATATTGTAGACAAAAAGTAATTTATTGAATGATTCCAAATTGTATAGCAAGAATAATAATAATAAAACCAGATGGAATAATTGCCCAAAATACAAAAGCTAAATATTTAATAATTTGATCTCTATATTTAAAGGGCATGCCTATCGTTTTAAAAACAGATACAAATCCGTGTTTCAAATGAGACGCAATTAGTAAAATAGCAATGATATAAAAAGCAGCTGTAGGGGTGTGTCCTAAAAAACCAAATTCATTTTTTAGCATCACTGCAAAAAAATCTGCATCTTTAGTCATGGCTTGAAATGTGTACCAGTAATATCGCAAATGAATAATAAAAAAGAATAAAATCACCATTCCTGACCAAATCATTGTCTTAGACGATTTTGGTGCAGTATCTGGTTCTATAGCATACTTTCCATTATTGGCTCTCTTATTTTTAATAGTCGTGGCAATAGCATTAATTACATGCAATAATACAATGAGCACTAAACCGGCTTCTAAAATACGCACAAATAAATGTATACTTTTTAAAAATTGTACCATTTTATTAAAATTTTCAGCCCCAGTAAAAAGAACTAAATTATTAAATAAATGAAACAGCAAAAAAATTGCTAGGCTGAGCCCAGTAAATGCAATCTGTATTTTTTGACCTATGGAAGAAAAGAAAAATTTAATCATTTAATTAAAATGGTATATCATCATCTGAAAATTCTTCATTTTTAGCAGGTTCACCACCAGTATTCGTTTCAGGGGGAAGCATTTCAGACATCTCATTAGAAGAGGTTGATGCCACACTCTCTTGTCCATATGCGCGCAATGCAACCTGCTGTAGCTCATCTCGTAATTCTTTATCTGCAAAGACTGTATCATAATATTCACCATCTTTGCCTTGCATACTAGGCATACCAACAAATAGTCCACTTATCCCCTCTACCAACTTAAATCCTTTTACAATAAATCCATCACTTGTTTTTAAATCAAAAAATGCTCTTAACTTACCCCATTGACCTTTATTCATTCTTTCAATTTCCAATTTATGCTCCTTTGTAATTATCTCATTAATTAAAAATATATAACTAAATATAATGCATTTGTGTAGATTATAGACATACAAATCTAATCAAATATTAAGAATTATAAAAATATGAAATACGTTTATTTGTTTGGCCAAGGTATTACCCAAGGGAAAGCAAACCAGGTAAATGTTTTAGGTGGCAAAGGTGCAAATTTAGCTGAAATGTCTAGGCTTGAAATTCCTGTTCCGCCGGGATTTACTATTTCTACATCTGTCTGCAATTTATTTTTACAAAAAAATCATTTAAATAAAACTATTAAGGGTAGTATTAGTGATGCTATAAAAAAAATAGAAAAAAACACTGGTAAAAAATTAGGCGATGAAACAAATCCTTTATTATTATCAGTAAGATCAGGTGCAAAAATTTCAATGCCTGGGATGATGGAAACTGTATTAAATATTGGGCTAACCAGCAAAACAATTCCTGCATTGATTAAAAAAACAAAGAATGAAAAATTTGTATATGATTCATATAGAAGGTTAATTATGATGTATGCTGATGTCGTAATGGAAAAAGCCGAACAAAAAAATTATATAAAAATTAGAGAAAAATTAGAATCTGCTTTAGAACAACAAAAAAAAATAAAAACTATTTCGCACGATTCGGATTTAAGTGTAGATGATTTAAAACAGATTATTATAAAATTTAAAAAAATAATTCAAAAAAACTTAAATGCAGATTTTCCAGATTCTTGTCACACACAATTATGGGGAGCAATTGAAGCAGTTTTTAAATCATGGAATGGTAAAAGAGCAGTCCAATATAGAGATATTGAAAATATTCCTCATGACTGGGGCACTGCAGTCAATGTGCAAACAATGGTTTTTGGCAATCTAGGGGATACTTCAGCTACAGGGGTAGCCTTTACGCGAAATCCTTCTAATGGTCAAAATTTATTATATGGAGAATGGTTAAAAAATGCTCAAGGTGAAGATGTGGTGGCAGGCATTAGAACACCAAACCCAATTAATCAAGCAAGTAAAACCTTGAACACAAAAAAAAGTGCTACACTTCAAAAAATATGGCCGCTAATATATAAGCAGTTAGGGCAAATAAAAGAAAAATTAGAAAGCCACTATAAAGATATGCAAGATATTGAATTTACAATTGAGTCAGGAAAATTATGGATGTTGCAAACTAGACGTGGTAAAAGAACCGGTGAAGCAGCCATTAAAATTGCAATAGAAATGAATGAACAAAAATTAATTACACAAAAAGAGGTGATTCAAAGAATTACAGCTAATAGCCTTGATGAAATCATGCATGCAAAAGTTAATCCTGAAGAAGAAGCTATTTTAAATCCTATTGAAATAGGTTTGCCGGCTAGCCCTGGTGGTGCAGTTGGGCAAATAGTATTTACAGCAACAGATGCCGAAAAATGGCATAAAAAAAAGAAACAAATAATTTTAGTAAGGCATGAAACTTCACCTGAAGATGTTCAAGGAATGCATGTAGCACAAGGTATTATAACTGCAAAAGGTGGAATGACCTCACATGCAGCATTAGTGGCAAGAGGGTGGGGGAAATCATGTATTGTGGGATGCGCAAACTTGAATATAGATTTGCATAAAAAAAGTTTAAATATAAATGGCAAAACATATAAAGAAGGTGATTGGTTCACAATAAATAGTACGGATGGTTTTATATATGATCAAAAATTAAATTTAGTTCAATCAAATTTCATGCAAAATAAGAATTTTAAAAAATTGATGACTTTAACAAATAAATTTAAAAAATTAAAAGTGCGGACAAATGCAGATAATCCAAACGATGCAGCATTATCAAAAAAGTTAGGTGCCCAGGGTATAGGGTTGTGTAGAACAGAGCATATGTTTTTTGATAAAAAAAGAATCCGAAGTGTACAAAAAATGATTTTGTCTAATGAACAAAAAGAGAGAAAAAAAGCTATTATGGAATTATTGCCATATCAAAAAAATGATTTTTATAACATTTTAAAAGAAATGGCTCCAATGCCTGTAACAATTAGATTGCTAGACCCTCCATTGCATGAATTTTTGCCTTCACAAAAAAATACAGCTTTAATCAAAGCCTTAGCTCAAAGTATGAAATTAACGACAAAACAAATACATAATAGAATTATTGATTTATTTGAAATAAACCCTATGTTAGGTCATAGAGGGTGTAGGTTGGCAATTTCATTTCCTGAAATAACAGAAATGCAAGTGGAAGCTATTTTGACGGCAAGTGCCAAATTAATATTAGAAGGGAAAAAACCAAAACCAGAAATTATGATTCCATTAATTAGTAATGTTGGAGAATTTAAGCATCAAAAAAAAATTGCTAAAAAAATTGCTAAAAAAATAGAAGCTAAATATAAAATAAAAATTAAATATCAAATTGGTACAATGATTGAGTTGCCTAGAGCATGTTTAACTGCAGACACAATTGCTGAATCAGCAGATTTCTTTTCATTTGGCACAAACGATTTAACACAAACCACATTTGGTTTTTCAAGAGATGATATTGGAAGTTTTATACAGCATTATTTTGATAATCATATATTAAATGATGACCCATTTAAAACAATAGATGTAAATGGTGTTGGGCAATTAGTAAAATTGGGAGTTCAAAAAGGGCGCAAAAAAAATAAAAAAATAAAAATTGGTATTTGTGGTGAGCATGGGGGAGATCCAAAATCAATTTATTTCTTTGATAATATTGGACTAAATTATGTGAGTTGTTCCCCATATAGAATTCCTATTGCGCGATTAAGTGCTGCAAAAAATGCGATTAAAGGCTCTATGTAACAAAATGTTACAGCATAATAAAAATAGTGTAGAGAATTAAATTTTTTAATAATTTCAAAAAAAAATCTAGGAGAAGAGTTATGAAAAAATTACTAATTATATTATTAACACATTCATTGTTAGGAGATGCCATTCCAAATATTCCAATGAGAGAATTTGTGCCATATTACCAACAAAATTCTGAGATTGATAAAAAAATATTAACAGAAATTTGGAAACAAGCTATGGAGGCAAAAGCATTATATAAAAATATGAATAATAGAAATGACTTAATTGAAAATTTAGCATCTACAGCTCCTAGAGAAGAATTTATTGTGAATGTTGATATATCACCAGAATTAGAGTTAGCAAACCCAGAAGGAGTTGTATATTTATCAACAGATGGACAAAATTCTTGGTTGCAAGGCGAGGCTGTGCCATTAGAGTTAGAAGGATATGAAAATACATGGCAAAGCATTATTAATAATGATGGATCTCAAGATGTATCATGGTATGTCTCTGCTGCAGTAGATTCAGAGCCATTAGGTTTTGATTATGGTCGTATTATAGTATCACAAACACCTTATAATGAAAGTAATGCATTTCCACCCCCAATTGGTCGTTATGCATTATTAGCAGAGGATGAGGTGGGTGATGCTTCGTCCAATCAAGATATTTTTAATCTTCAGGGCACATATAGCGATAGTAAAGCATTTGTCTCAATGGGAATCAATGGTGGATGTTGCGATGAAGGAGGATTCTTTGGTCCATGGTATTTATATGGTGTAGCAATTGTCAATCCAGAAGCAGAAGATGCTGTAGCGTATGCAATTGGATATGGTGATGGAGGTTTTGGGCAACTGTCGCCTGGATTATATAAAATTACAGGTGATTTACAAACAGGTGAAGTAAGTGATTTTACATTGCTTACAGGTAATATTAATTATAGTACTAGTGGTAACTATATGCAAGCAGCGGCAGATTTGCAAACTATTGTAGATGATTCGGATTGGGGAACTTGGCCTAATTCTTTTCAAGGATTTATTGCTTTGGGTGTAACAGTTCAAGCAGGTTTAGATGGATTAGACATTTCAATTGAATTAAAAGATCAAACGGCTCCTGGCTTAATGTTATTAACTACTCAATCACAATCAGATAATGTAGATTGTGAATTATCAAATTTAATATATGATTGGGAAACAAACACATGGTCTGTAGATTATATTGATGCTATTAATGAAGAGGGTAATTTGCCTTGGTTTAAGCAGTTTCAAATATGTGTTGACAGCGGCCCATGTTATTATTTTGCAGATATGCTTGCTATTGAACATAATTATTTAGAGGGCACAACATTTAAACATACATTACCAGATATAATTACGGACCCTAGCGGTGATATTGTTCCAGATGGTGATTATGTAGCAAAAGTATGGTTTGCGGATGGTGAAATAAGTGAATATCAAATTGCAGAACCTATTATGATTATTAATGGACAAATTGTGGGGGATGAAGAACCATGTGCGCTCCAAGGAGATGTAAATGGAGATGAAAATTTAAATGTTTTAGATGTAGTGCTCACCGTTAATAATGTGTTATGTCTAGATGGGGGAGATTGTTATGAGTTTTGTGCTGACATGAATCAAGATGGTATTCTCAATGTATTAGATGTAGTATTATTAGTAAATGCAGTATTAAGTGACTAATTTGTGATTTAGGTAAAAATAAAAAAAGGAGATTATATAATCTCCTTTTTTTATCATTAAACTATAATCTAAAAAATTATTTTATTCTAATTCTTCTTGACCAAAAATATCATCCATACTAAACTGGCCTTCAGAAACCATAGAGCGAGCTATAGCTACTAATTGTGCCCTTGCTGATCTAATATCTTTTTTAGAAATTGGTTTATCAATAGGTGTAAACATAGCTTGTTTTCTTTTTGGTAAATATTCTACGATTGAATTAGTAACCTCATCATCATAGCTTCTTAATGCTTGTGCTAAATTATCAGGGTCAATGTCTGGATTCATCCAAAAATCCTTCATTAAATGCTCTGGCATATTTAATAAATCCTCAAATGTTAAATAATGTTGTTTAATTTCATTATATAATTCTGAATCATCTACTTGAATTTGATCTAAATATTGTTGTGCTTCATCAGGGTCCATTTGGGATAAAATTTTTGCCATACTTGCACCCCCTCCTCTTGAAAATTCTTTTGGTGCTGGTAAAAAAGCAACTTTTTGTTTTAAATCATTCGCAATCGTAACTACTGCTTCTAATGGAATATTATCTAAATTCCCAATTTCCATAATTACGTCATTTTTTTGAATTGGATCATCTATACGATTCAAAAAATCTTGCTTTTTTTGATCTGAAACTTGGTCTACTGCCAACGCAATAACACGATTAGCTTCATTGGCCAATAAATAAAAAAATTGTTCATTATTTAATTGATTTAAAAAATCAAATAAAGGTTCAGTGCTATCTTGGTTGGGGTGTTTATTTTGATTAGACAATAATTTAAAATAAAATTCTTCTAATACTTCTTTTTTAATAGATATTGAAATGTTTTTCAGTTCTTTAGAACGGATTCTAATTTTTAATAAATCTGATTCAGAAATATCATTAAACAAGGTTAGCGCTAAAGGTTCGCCCAACATTTGAAAAAGCAATCCTGCTTTATCTAGGCCAGATAAATTATTTGTATTATTCATTTTTTAATTACTCCTCAGTTTCATCTTGTTTATTATCATCGGCTGTTTCTCCACCATCATCAAGCCAATCTTTTACAATTTGCGAAGCTCCTTGCTTTTGTCCCACACTCATTTTAACTGCTGATTGTCTGATGTTTTTTAACTCTGACTTTATTACACTATCATCTTTATAGGCCCCAGTAGGATTATTACTCATAGTTTGACTGATACTGTCAGAAGATTGACCTGTTTGGGAAGTAGACGAAGTATTTTGTGTGTCTGTCATTTCGGATTCCGCATTAGTAGATTGATTGTCGTTAGAGTCTTTAGGCTTTAAATATACAGTTTTAGGGCCCTTATTTAAAAAAGATAAAATCACTAATAATACCACTACTCCGATTAGGACAAATAATATAATTAACATATAATTATTGTTGTCCATATGTTTTTCAGCAAGCTTAGTATTTTGTTGCATAGCATTATTAGCAATAGATTCTTGACCTTTGGTAGTATTCATAATAATAGAAGAATCTCTAGAAATAATACGATCTTGTAAGCTCATTAATTTGTCTGACAAAGTTGAGCTAGCGTCTTTTTCTTCTTGTAAATTTCGTTCTAAATAATCAATCATCCATTGATGTTTTGTGTCGCCATATCCATCAGAATTCATACTATCAGTTAATTTATCTAATTGGTCCATCAGGTAAGTGATGTTATCTTCTATAATGCTAATATCTTCAGAATCAACAGGCTCGGAACTCGAATTTAACATCGATGAATTTGACATTGAAGAATTAACATTTTTAGAAAATTGAGTTCTTTGAAATTGAATGCAGTTTTCACAATCTGAAAGCCAATCCATCGTTTTGAATAAAAATGGTCTAATGTTATTTCTAGCATCAATAATATCTAAATCATAATCTAGCCAAATAGTAATATCTTTAATTTGTACTCTATAATCGTTTGCATTGACTGCCATGTTCCCATCTAATTTTTGAGGAACGGCAGGTAAAATTCCCTCTAATTGTAGTGCTCCAAAAGACTGAGGTAAATTAGAAGTGGTTGCACTATTAGTGGAATTAATTAGGGCTACATTAGTAGTGACTGCAAATTTATTTGAATCATAAATTTTACTGATTACATTCACAACCTTTTCTTCTAAATTAGTTTCTATTTCTAGTTTAGTTGCCATTTCTCGATTATTTAAAGATAAGGTAGAAGCAAAAAATAAGTTTATAAAAAATGCGCCTACAATAATACCTTTAATTTTAATACATATATTTTTCATATTTATCTCCTATATGAATATACTAATTTTTTGAAAAAATTATCTTTACTCTTCTATTTTTATTTCTTTGTTCTTCAGTTTGATTTAATCGTACAATATCCTCATAAGTAAAGTCATCATCTTTTACTTCGTTCCAAGAGATGCCATAAGGCCAATATTCACCATAACCTGCTGCAACCAACCTGTTAGGTCGAATACCCATACTAAACCATTTGCTCCCTTGAGCATTACACAAATTACACTCTTCTTTGGATTTCCATCCATCTACATCACATGACTCATCAGACAAACAAAAACCATCGCTGGTTAATACTTCTACTACCTGAGATGCTCGTGCAGCTGATAAGTGTCGATTTGTACCCCATACTTCTATTGCCTTAATATTAGGATTTTTATGATATGGTTGGTCTGGTTTAATAGGCTCATTATCGGAGTGTCCTTCAATGATAACCGTTCTTTTGTCATATGGATGACTTATTACTTTATCTTTAATCTGAACCAACACCCTTTTAAAAGCTTCCCTTAAGTCAGAGCTAAGAGAGGGAAAACAAATGCTCCCATTTAATTCTAATACAACCCCTCTGGGATCACTAGAAACGGTGGCTTCATCATCAATATCTAAACTATCAATAATATCTTCTAAGGTGCCTTTAATTTCACTAATTGATAAACGAGGTTGAGAGTTGCCTTGAGCTTCTCGTATGGCAGCAGCAGTAGCATTTTGTACTGCATTTTCATTCATTGCATCTTCCATGGCAGAAACTTTTACAGGGTCAATGGTAGACATAGAAAATAATAGTACAAAAAATGCAAATAATAATGTCATCATATCAGCAAAAGTAGCCATCCAAAT
>CETG01000525.1_pt1 | contig 13096 bp, 4 predicted proteins | sample 361471 | NCBI WGS metagenome assembly CETG01 (sample SAMEA2622696, study PRJEB7988) | marine metagenome | isolation source: saline water (ENVO:00002010), including | reverse complement strand
TACTGTACTTGGTAATAAAGTAGTTGTACCAATTCCAGCAAATCCATTAGTACTAGCAATTCCAAGTGCCATAGTATATCCAGTACCAGGATTTGTATAAACAAGTTCCTCACCAGTAACAAAGAAATGATTTGGAAGATTGATAGTATTATTTGCAATATTAACTACTGAACTATCACTACCATCAAATGGTTTTCTAAAAATTGGATCAGTTTTATGTGATAATCCAAATGCTCTTAATACAGCACTTTCAGTCCCTGTATATTCACCAAAACCACACTCAATAACTCCATTATTAAAATCAATAGTATCTTTAGTATCATCCTGTATTCTTACAGCATTCATATACACATTAACTTGTGCATTAATACTTGCTACAGGAGTAAAGAGTAAGGAAACAGTTCCTGCAGAAGATACCTTTGATCCAAATGTTCCTAGTCCAGTTGGAGAGACTCCCGAAGAAACATTACCCCAATCCACATCATATGTTTCTGTTGTTGATTCTGAAACATAATCAGTAACTACTGCAAACTCAAACATCTCATAAGCTTGATTTGTTGCATCAGTAACTTGAATAGTTCCATATGCAGCTTCATATTCAGATGGCCATGAACCAACAGTATTAATTCCAGGTGAAGATGAAGATTCTATTTCAGTTGTTCTATTTTCTAATCTTGCATGTTTAAGATCAACAGTTCCAATACCAGTATAAGCAGAGTCTGCCATACCAACAAGAATTGTATTAATAACCCCAGTTGTTCCTATACCAACACTAGAATTGGCAATAAAATCAACCTTCAATTGTGTGCCATCAATATAACCACGATAAGTGCCAAGACCACCAATTGCTTCTGGAGTAGAAACTGTAGTCATTCTACCATATTCCATTATATCAACTTCATCACCATTATGAATAATATTCAATTGATTATATTCATGCTCTTTACCACTAATATCAGGATTAATATTAATAATAACTTTTGCAGATCTATAAGTGCTTGCAATACCAACAATCGTTGTTGTTCCAGTTCCAGTTCCTATTGTAACACTTTCAGAATCAATTAATGACCTACCAATAACAGTACTACCAGTACTCAATAAATTATCATCAAGATTATAGGAAATAGCAGTAACCCAATAATCATTAACAGCATATTTGATTGGATAGAAGTTTAATAATCCCTCACTACCAGAAATAGCAAAATCAAAATCTCCTTGATCATAAACACTTTCAACTCTTCCATATTGGTTAATATATCCTTGAGCACTATCGTGAATAATATCAACAATCATCAATTGTCTTTGAGCACCAAATCTTTTATCTCTTACATAAGTAATATATTTTAATGCTCTTCTATCTGCTAATGTCCATCTATTAACAGTACTAAATCTAGTAGCTCTTGGATTGCTATTAAAGGTTCCACTAAAGTCATCTATAGAAACTACTCTGTTTCCAACAGATTCTGTATAATCTTTCAATATTCTGCTTGAAAATGTTATTTCATCAGAAATAGCATCATTCTCATTAATATTCAAAGCATTTTCCGTAGCTAAATCGAAATCATATACACAATTTAAATTACCAATACCATACAGATCATTCACTATAGAAAAATCACATAATTCTGTTGATAATCCAACTCTAGAGGAAGCAGTTGATTCTAATTGATAATCAGCAAATTTTTTAAATCCTAAAGTATGATTTAATGAAGAAACAGGTTCATCCCAAGTTTCATAATCAATTCTAGAACTTAAAGAATATGAAAGGTTTTGATAATAATCACTATCTTGAATCCTTTGTGCATTATCATTAAGATATCCTGAATTAGTTTCCCATCCTTTTTCAACTTTAGTAGTTGAATTTAATTTCATATATGAATCAAAAGTTTTTATAGAAGAAGCAACTCCTTGAGTACCTGAACCAGTTCCTTTTAAAACTTCATTAACAAGGAATCCTTTAGTATTAGTAACTCTTAAAATTCCAACATCAGGTTGCCAATTTTGAACAACTCCAGTAGTACTACTAATTGATCCAGTAACAGTTTCTCCTTTAATGAAATCATTAGGTGACAATTCAACATTAAATGTTGGCATGAATTTTTGAGGAACAATTCTTCCATTTGAATTAATAAAATCAAATGTACCTGGTGATGAACCTGGAGCTAATCCTGTAAAGTAGTTGGAAAGGTTGTATGTAACAGTTCCAATACCACCATAATTTTCATCAACTGCTGTTATTTCAAAAAGTTTATAATCATAATCTTTAGAATTATATCCTCTTGCGGTAGTACCAATTCCTACACCAATACCTTCCACAAATACCTTATCACCAACTGCAATTGGGAAAGTGTCAGCAGTACTAAATCCGACAGATAATTGTACTGTTACATCATAATTTTCAGTATTAAATCCAACAGTAGCAATTCCAACACCATTACTATTCTTATCAGTAATAATAGTAGGAGGAGAATTGCTAATACCTTTAGTATTCTTTAAAATTTCCACATTAGGATTTCCTAATGTATATTTTAAATCAAGATCAAGAACAGGTTTTTGAGTTTTACCATCAAGAACAATTAAATCTGGTGAAGAAATATATCCTCTTCCGAAAGATGTTACTCCAACAAAATCAACAGACATCAAAGATTCTATTCTAATAATTTCAGGTAAAGCAGCATCTGGTGATACAGTAATATCAGATGGGAAATCATATCCAATATCTTTAACCTTTAAAGTTTTAATATTTCCAACCGAAGTACTTTTTGGTTCAAGAATTGCACTATTACCCAATAGACTAGTAATTGTACTAACACCAGGAAGACTATAATAATTTCTACCAGGATTTGTTATTTCAAGATTTGCAATAGAACCATATGCAGACGGACTATCAGTTTCATAGGATATAAATGATGTAGTTCCATATGAAAGTCTTTCTGGAATTTCCGACATACTATATGTAAATTGATCTGTAGCACCTATAGTAATTCTTTGCTTTCCACTAAAAATACTATCAGATAATTGAATTTCATTTCCAGTTATAACATCAGTATCTACAACTACATTCTTTTTAGTAAGAGGTAAATTACTTTCAAGAATAGGATCTAAAGAATAGTATAATATTTCTGGAATATCTTTAGTAACTGATAAACTAACTTTAGCATCAGTTGATATTCCTATAGTTCCATTTCTTGTAACATTAAAAGTTTTAGAAAGAGGAGATGTTTCCCATATTTTTGTTAGATTTTTATCAGAATAGAAATTTAATTTAAATGCAGAATAATCAGTAGATTGAACAACATAACTTAAAGATGAATCACTAAGATCAAATTCAACTATAGAATTTTTATATACTTTTAAAGGTGGATTAATAGGACTTATTGTTCCTTCTGAAGTACTGGTAAAACCTACTACATTTGGTTTTGAATCTCTAGCATCATAATCTGTTTCGCATAATTTAAAACTATTAATATCAACTCTTAAAACATAATAAATTCCATTATCATTTAAACCCCCTATAGGAGTAGATGCTGTATGAATAATTTTATCTCCAGTTTCATAACCATGTTCGTTTATTGTAATAGAATTGGTAGTCGTATTAACTCCAGAAGCAGCAAATGATTTTGGATTAAATACAACTCTTCTATTATAATCATTATACTTAACAGTTACGGTAGTTGTAAGACCAGAAACAACATCCATGTATACATTTTCATAATTTAATAAACCATGAGTTTCACCAGTAGATACCGTTGCAGTTGTTCTACGAATTTCTCCAGTAATTACGCTATGATTAGTCTTAAAGCTATGATAAACTCCAGTACCCAATCCAGAGAAGAATACTGTTGTACTACCCCTCTGTGTGCTTGCAATACCTACAAAAGTACCTGTACTACCTAAACCAACCTTAACAGTGGATATACCTATTAAATCATTTGTAATAACACCCGCATAAAGTGTTTGACCATCTGTTAATGTAGATATACCTGTATCAACAGCATCTGATCCATCCCATCTTACATTAAGACCTTCACCTTGGTTAGGAGAATATGTCAATTTATCACCAGTCTTCAATCCATGATCAGGAAGATAAATTGCTTTTGTTTGAATAAACTTCTGAGTTATACCAATTCCAGGATTACTAAATGCAATTGTAGTTCCAATACCAACTCCAGACCTTGTACCTAAACCAACTGAATCAATTGGATTAAAATAAATTTGATCATTTATTCTATACTCATAATCTGAAGTAAATCCAGCATTAATAGTAATTCTTCGTGGATCTTCAAGAATTTCAGAAGTTACTGTATGAGAAACTCCTGTAACTCCATTAACAGCTCTAAGAACTCTAATTCGTGAAAGAAGAGGTTCTATACTTAATACTTTTACAGTTTCTGTTCCAATTCCAAGAATATCATTAGATCTAATTGATGGAAAAGATAAATTTCCACGAACATTCAAATGTGTTACTATACCCGTAGCACCATCTGTTCCAATTGCAACAGATGTGGTTCCAATTCCAGTTAAACTAAGTCTATTAGAACTAATTCCTGCATTATAAACCCCAGAAATTTCTGAAGAAGTTGTAGATAATCCTGTAACAGTAATAATATCACGATTAACCCAATTATGAGGTTCTGTACTAATAAGATCATAAACCCCTTGAAATTTCCTTGAAGGATATATTTCTACATTTGTTATACTACTAGTAGCAGCACTTACACTACTTACAGGTTTTCCAAGAAGTCTTGTGACTCTAGCAGCAGCGTCAAATCCATCAGTACCACTATTATTAAATACAACCTCATCACCGATTTGATAATTACTACCACCAGTAACAATACCAATACTCTCCAAAACACCTGGTTTAGTTCCTACAACTTCAAGAGATTGGGATAAATTATTAGGAAGAGGTAGATATGGATAATATGGTTCATCATCCTGAATTAAATTATATGGAGTCGTATTTCTAGCCCATTTATATTCACTAGTATCTCCTAAATCATAAATGTCTTGATTTGAATTGGGTGAGAAATTAAAATCATTTGGAGTTGAATAATAACACTTACCAATCAAATAAGGGAAAACAGGTAACTTATAAGTATTAAATTGTCCACCTTGCTCTGCACCAGAATCATCAATTGTTGCAAAATAAGCATAAGTTCCATTTGGAAATTCTGGAGTTACACAAAATCTTCCATTATTCTCATCTAAGACAGTTTCATCACTTACTGCTTTATAAGTAAAGTCTTCTATAAAGAATTTTGGAGGGAAAACACTTAAAGGAGGTCTATTTTCCTTAATTGAAGCTTCGTCAAGATACCCAGTTTTCATCTGAGTTACTGTACCACCTGCATTCTTAATATATCCATATGGACCATAAATTGGATTTCCATCATATGCCCAACCAATAATTGGAGAATGATTATCAGATGGAACTTCTTGTCCATTAACTTTTCTTAAATCTGTTTCACCATATAAAGAATTCCCTTCTTGATTAGTAGCATAGACTGTTTGTCTTAATTTTCTAGGCGCATATAAATGACTATATTGAAGCTCAATATCACCTTTCTGTATAAATCCATCATCATCAGTAATTTGTTGAGTTTGATAATATTTTTCAAATAAATTGACATTCCATTTTTGAATACTTGAACGTGTTTTACAATCTGTTCCAGCAGATAAAACTGAAACTGTTGTATCCTTAGAATAACCAGATCCTTGTTTAAGAACTTTAACACCATCTAAGATATACTTAATAGTTGTTCCTACACCAACAGCTGACTCAGATCCATTAAGATCAACTATCTTTAAAAGAGGAGTTAATACGCAACCTGAACCTGATCCAGCTATTTGTAAATCTGGTGGTGAGTTATAATAATTGCCTTTACTGTTTACAATAACTTCAATAATATTTCCACCAAAACTTACGACAGGCGAAACTTCTGCCTCAGATCCCTTAACAAAAGTTACTTCTGGTTCTCTAACAAAATTAACAACCTCTGATGCTCCATATCCAACACCATTATTTGATAAATGAATAGATGTTATTTCACCTCTGAATATAGGTTGAACTTTAAGTTCAAAAGTCTCAGATCCTACTGAATTGATACCAACATCACCAGATATACTTACACTAATATCTTGATAATTAAAAATGTGAGTTCCTACTCCAATAGATGTTAAAGGTCTATATTGTTTAGTTTTATGATAGAAATCGTTAGATGTAGTTCCTACACCAACACTTGATAAATAAAAACTATCATCATCCTTTTTGGTAACATAAAAATCAGTGTCGGTTGTAAGACCTGCTATTGGTGTTCCATCACAAGTATAAGTAATAATTTCTCCAGACTCATAATCATGATTTTTAATATTAATACAATTTAAAGCAGTGTTTATACCTGCAGGAACAGCAGTTCTCTTTTTATTTTGATATCCACTTCCACCAGAAACTACATTAATAGATTCTACAATAGATTTTGTTTTAAAAGATTTAAAAGATTGTACTCCTTGTCCTCTAGAAGTTAATACAATTGTATTAATTCCTGCTAAAGCACCTGCTTGATCTTTATGAAGTCTTAATGTGGTTCCACCAGTTCCTACTAAAGAAGCATAATAAGTTGCACTAGTAGTTAATCCACCAATAACATCTTGATTATTAGTAACATAAACAACTTCTTCTGCGTTTTTAAATTTATGAAAAGTGGTAAATCCAATTGTAGAGGCTAAAGTACCCGTTGTACCCAATCCTACTAAAGGAGAATATGAATAAAAATCAGAAGAATGATCAATATTCTCCATATTTACAGAAACACGAGCACCTGATCCATTACCACCTGTAATTTTTATTGTAGGAGCCTGTTCATAATCAAATCCAGGATCAACAATTCTCATATCTTTTAGAGATCCAGATACTGCAACATATCCAGTAGCACCAGTTCCAACAGAATCTTTAATATGCAAAAATGGAGGATTTATAACATCATAGTCTCTTCCTCCTGCAAGAACATCTACACTCTTAAGTTCTCCATAATGAACTTGATCAAATGATTTATAATTTAAAATTTCTACACCATTTACTAATATACCAGTATTTCCAGGAGTAGTTTCATATACAGTTCCTGTATTTTCTGGAGGACATACTTGCCTCAATAATTTTTGAGATTTTAAAGTTTTATTATTAAATTTAAATGGTGATATTTTATTATCAGTTACAATACCAGTTCTATTAAGATCATTATCAATATTAATATACTTTCCATTATAAAGATCTGATGCACTCTTTGCAAATTTTACTGTTGTCTCATTTACTCTTTCAACAAAATATAAACCCTCATCCATCAAAGATGATTTGATAACAAAATTGTCTATAGAAGTTCCACTACCAGGATCTACATAAGCATCATTAACTATTTGTGGTGTATAATAGATTGCATCACCAGTATAAAATCCATGATCGAAGATAGGTACTCCAGATGGACTTGTTGTTGCATTTGTTATAATTTCATATTCATCACCACTAAAACTTCCACCAAAAATAATTTTTCCATCACTAACACCTAATGATTGGGATCCATATGTGGGAAGAGATGGAGATGCTACAAGTAACTTATCACTATTCCTATCCTTATATACATTCTGCACATTTGTAGAATATATAGATGTTTCAGTAAAATTAATAGCATTTGCTTTTAAAATTTGCCTTTCTATAGTATATTTTAAATCTGTATTAATCTCACCCTGACCCTTTATAATAAATCCTCTAGAAGAAGTTAATTGAGTTATATCAGATACTGGTAAATTACGACCATCACTACCAACTAAAATCGCAACTGATTTATCACCTACCTTAAAATCATGGTCTGTAGTTAAGGTAATTTCATAAGTCCAATCAGAAGTATCTTTAAGAGTAATGCTTTCTACTTGATATACAGGAGCAATATTATAAAACCATGCTTTTTCTTTGAATCCTGTTTGCCCAACACCCAAAGTTTTAATTTCTATTTCATCACCTTTACCAAAAAGGCAATTATTATCAGAATATTCAAGATTATCAATAACTGAAGTAATTCTAACTTCAATAGTTTCATCTTGATCTAAAACAGATTTTCCATATGCAAAAGTATTAACTCCAACAGTTTCACCACTTAAAATAGTCTTACCAATTCCACTAACTCCAAAAAATTGTGTTAAACTCTTAGATGCATATGTACTAATACCGATAGTGTTATCAATATACCTAAAAAACAATTCTCCTGTAGTTCCAAACCCAACAGTAGAATCTACATCAATAACAGTAAGACCAGCTCCTACTTCTCCAACTACTCTTGATCTAGGTGGAGTAATAAAAGTACCATAAGTAGAACCTTCTACTCTAGAATCTCTATTATATCCAGCATCAATACTTAATTTATAATACGTACTCCCTGTGCTAACTCTAATAGGTTCGACATGAGTTATAGGTGCATATGCTTTATCAATACTACTTTGTTCATATGGATCTTGGTATAATGTAGATAATTCAAGATTTTCAGGATTACCAAAAATAGGTTCTACAACAAAATCTCTTGTAATTTTATAATTTGCATTAGATGGTGTAAAAAGAAATTCAGAAGGTCTAACAATTTTTACATTTTCATTATATAAAGCTTTAAATAGAATTTCAAAACCTCTATCAGTACCCTTACTTAAATAAAAATCTTTTGCTTGTTTTATAAAAATATTTTCATTTAAATCTGAAGATAATTTTCTTCCCTCAAATCCTGGTGTGAGTTGATGTTTACTTTTAACTAAAAATTCTTTGAGGAAAAGAGAACTTAAATTTTGTATAGAATCCCCTTTACTGTGTATAGATGCACTTGATGATTCAAATACTAATTCTTCAGGATTAGTTGGACTATGATAAGAAGTTACTCCAACAAATCCTCTTACACATCCAGTAAAAGCAAAAGTAGTTATTCCTGTATATGTAATGATTTCATCATTAATTTTTATCAATCCATAAGAATCTGGAAACCCTTCAGTTCCAGTTGGATTTTTTTGCATATCAACAGGAATTATCTCACTCCCTACACCTACTGTAGCACCTAATCCAACATGGTTAGTTAAATTAACTTGTTCACTAATTTTTGTATATTCATCAATATTCTGAACAAGGTCAATTGGACCTCCTTGATATTCTTGTCCCTGATAATATGATTTTAAAAATTCCGCAACTAATGGATATTCATTTATAACATACCGAGGAAGTTGGTTCTGAACAATGTTATTAAATTGGATTTTTTTTGTAGACATTTTATAATTTTTCTATCTTAGTAAGTTGATGTAGTTGAAGGAACTCTGCCGCCAGCGACTCTGCCTCTACTATCTATTGTAGAATTACCACCACTCCCACGGCCTCCAGCACGAACTAGATTTCCATTAGGATAACTTGATGAAGTAACATAAGAAGAACCAGAAGAATCTAATCCAGAAGTAATATCATCAACTATAGGATCAAATACACTATTTTTAATATCTAATTGCAAATAAAGATCTTGTAACCCAATAACATCATTTGAAGCAGGATTTGCTGATATTTCAATAACTGTTTGACCATCTTTTTTCATTCCTGATTGAATGTTAATTGGATTGATAGTAATAATTCCATTCTGATAATCAATTCTTCCAACATTCCTTTTACGAATAATTGGTGATGCTGATTCTATAGTAGGAACCGAAAATAAGAATAATGATCCATTTATCCTATTAGTATTAGGAAGATCTGCAATATAAACATCATCTGCTATTCCACTCATTCTAAATGCAGATGTTTTAATATTATATCCACCCATTCTCTTAATATGAATTCTATTACCAAAACCAATTTGATATTCTGCAAAAGAATTTAAAACAGCTCTTATATCTCTTCTCATACTAACTGTGGTAATATTAGAAGTTATTGCTTCATGACTATTATCAATTAATGATAAAAACTTACTATATTTAAATCGAGCACCATACTTATTTAATTCAGTAGAATCTGCATATTTTGATGCATTATTAGACACTACACTTGAAACATCTGCTCCAGATGGTGCAGAATTTGAGTTGTAATATACTTTTGAATTAACTTCCAGATAAAGATATTTCAAATCAAGTATTTCTGGAATTATTCCTGCTACTGAATACTTTTTAAGCTTTAATTTTAACTGCTCTTTAACCAAATTTGGAAGAAAATCACCACTTCTTGGTTTTATACTAATAAAAACCTTCCCATATTGAGGAGGAATAAGATCTTCCCCTCCAAAAACTGAAATTGACTCTGTTTCTGGATAAATTCTTGCAGGAATTAGTGATTCATAGTCATTTGCAGTAATTGCTCTGTTTTGAGAGGCATAAATTCGAGGAGCAAACTTTCTAACCGACTCTGTAGACTCAATATCCTCTCCACCTGAAGCAATTAGTCCAGTCGTAAGTAAAGAAATGCCAGTTGTAACATTATATGTCTGATTACCGCGTGTATATTGAAGTTTTCCTGAAAAATTGAAAGAATTTACTCCATTTGCAGCATCACCCTTAGAAGTAATGTAATTAATTGTAACATAATTACCATCTTCTAATGCTCTTCCAAAAATTCCATCTCCAAAAAATATTTCATATCTTTCATCTTCAATTTCTTGTAAATAATAAACTTTTGAATCAGATTTTACGTCAAAAAGACTATCTTGCGAACTATATTTTGTTTCTGTGCTAGAAGCTTCCGTTGGTCTTACAGAAACCGTTATTAAATCAGTATCAATACCAGAATTTGTTAAAACAAATTTTTTATTTGGGGTTCTTGAAGAATAAGTGTAATTTTGAGTGATTACTGTACCTTCATATACCTCAAGATCATTAAATGTTGCTATTCCATTTCTTACAGGAACTGTAACATCACTTAAAATTGAAAAAATAAAGGATTGTCCACCAAAAACTGCTGCTGAAGATGCTACTGGACCTTTTTTAAGGGTTATTGAAGCAGGTGCAGGTGTAATTCCAGCAGTATTAATGAAAAAAGATATTGTTGCTCGTGCTGATTGCCTTGGTCTAGGTACATAACCTATGTTTCGTGCCAAAGAAACGATATTTTTTCTTAAAGTTGCGGTATCTATGAACACTTCATTAGTGATCATGTTCGCATTATAAGATGTAATGTAGGTATTATATGCTAAAACATCTAAAATGGTCGAAATATTAGACCCTTCAAAGTCATAATCAGTAAAATTCGAGTTAGATTTGAGATATTCTCGTAAAGTTGTTTTGACCTCATTAAAATCGAGGTTACTAAAATTAGCTAATGGCATTTTTACCTACTTGACTGCAAAACAAATTGTAATTCTTGTGTTGGAACGTCTATTCCAACTATGTCATATCGAATAACTACATCAAAATTATAATTTTCATAATTTGGAAATGCTCTTACATCCTTTAATCTCACTCTTGGTTCAAGTCTATTGATAGATTGACGTATTTCGTCAATAATAAGAGTAGAACTTATTTCATCAATGTTCTCAAAAACAGATTCTGTAAGTCGAGAACCAAAAGATGGGTCAAAAAATTTCTCTCCAGGTGTTGTAAAGACAATATTTCGCATAGAACGAGCAATTGCATTCTCATTTTTAATCGCGATAAGATCATTATTCAGTGGATTAGACTGAAATGTCATACTAAGGTCTTTAAATGCTCGACTTACCCGTTCTACTGGCACACTAATACAGCGATTATCTTTTATTTATTAAGGATTGCAAACGATTGTTTCAAATAATCATAGTTTGATCGTCATATTCAAGTTCATCATCATCAAAATCCCCAAAAATTTCACTTTGAACCAAATCATCACGTTTTTTTGGAGTAAGATGGTCGTTAGAGACCTCTCTTAGCATCTTTTTCTTGGGGTTTTCCATAATTTTAGTACTTTTGTTTTACTATTTAACCATTAGTATAATCTGTTGCGTTTAACATTAACTTAAAATCCCACCATCCAGTTAAAATATACTTCGATTGGGTCTTACTTGTGACTCCTTTATGTGGATGAGTCCAAAATGCAGGCCAAATTAAGATATCTCCTGCTCTAGGTTGGAATAATTTTCTTTGAGTTGGAAATATAGTAAAACCTTCATCAGTTACATCATTCAAATATACCATCCATACCAACATTCTAGTTAAACAACTACCGTTATTCTCACAATGGAGACCAAAATAACCCTCATTAGGTTTATATCTCTGCAATTTATACCATCTTTCAAATTTCCATGCATTTAAAAAGTTTATATAAGGGTATTTTTTCTTATAATCTTCTAAAGCAGCATTTAAATCTCCTATAAAAAGTTCATTATAGGGATTTGGGTATCCTTCTTCTATATAAATTTCTTTACATATCTTTTGTTTTTCATCAATTCTCTGTTCAGGTCCAATAGTACCATCATTATGCTTTTTTTCTGTTTCAAATAGTTCGATAGCACGATTACAATTCTCTTTTGAAACTGCTCCTTGCTTTAAAAAAATAAAATCATCCACCTCTTCAGGAGTCATGTTAGTTTTAACGCCATGAATTTGCTGAAGATCGTCATTTAGATCTTTACATTCAGCATCTAGCATTATTCTTGGAAATTCTGAATTTAGTTTTTCTACCATGACTTAATTTTATATAAAAAAATGGGGGATTGCTCCCCCTATTGTTATTTGCCTTGCCCTCGGTACTTCTTTTTTGCTTTATTGCGAGAAGTTGCGGATAGAAGTGTGTTAACCGAGCGTCCTTGACGAGTTTTTTTGGGCATCGAGACGAGTTGGACGGTCCCCCATGCACCTGATGTAGATTTTGCCATTAAATCACCCTAGTCTTTTCATGTCCTACACGTATGCGAGGGTCGCACCATGTCTCAATATCTGCTTCTTTAGCATCTAGGCAGAAAGACACGTCCTCACCACACATATCCTGTACTGCACCAGATTCAAAGACTTGCATCTTAGGAGCAAACCAAGGATATTCAAGATTTTCAAAAACACCGTGCTTAATTAACACCCAACCAAAACCAGTATAGTCAACTGTGAAAGGTTTGTTGCGTTTGCCCATAGA
>CETG01088039.1_pt1 | contig 13105 bp, 10 predicted proteins | sample 361471 | NCBI WGS metagenome assembly CETG01 (sample SAMEA2622696, study PRJEB7988) | marine metagenome | isolation source: saline water (ENVO:00002010), including | reverse complement strand
CCATCACCAATTTCAATGATTTGATTTAGTTGGCATTCAAAATTAATTTTTGATTCTGCCACCAATGGTGGTGCAACTTTTTTTGATGGTAGAGGCGTTAATTCTGAAACAGAAAATTCATCTATATCTTTATTAAAATCAGTAGAGCATTGCACCATCTTCTCTCCAATATTTTCAGAGACAATATTAATGGTAAATTCTTTAGTGTCTTGAATATTAATAAGAGTATCTTTTTTTTCACCATCCCATCCTCTTCTCCCAGGCGCGAACATGATCGTTGGAGGTCTAGAGCAAACACCATTAAAATAAGAAAAAGGTGCAAGATTATTAATACCTGTATTTGAAATTGTAGAAACTAGAGCAATAGGTCGTGGAACTATTGAACCTATCATTAGTTTATGTGTGTCCTGAAAAGGATGTTCAGTTGGATCGTATATCATTTTTTTGACCATGATAATGGATAATCCACATCATCTATTTCATCTATTGCTTTGGTTAAAGTTAGGGGCTTGAATGTATCAATCATAACTGCTACTTCATTTGTTTCTATAGCGCCTATTGATTCTTCAATTTTGCCTGGCTGTGGTCCATGTGGTAGGCCACTTGGGTGATAAGTAATTGATTCTTTTTTTATACCTTTACGGCTCATGAATTCCCCTTCAACATAAAATATAATCTCATCTGAATCGACATTGCTATGTGCATATGGTGCGGGTATCGCCTGGGGATGATAGTCAAATAAACGTGGGACAAACGAACAAATAACAAATCCATGACTTTGAAAAGTTTGGTGTACTGGTGGAGGTTGATGAATTTTACCGGTAATTGGCATGAAATCATATATGTTAAAAATATAAGGGAAATAATAGCCGTCCCACCCTACAAGATCAAATGGATGTTGTTCATATATATAGTTTTGAATACCATCATTAAGCTTTATTTTAACTTCAATTGATTTATTACTATTAATTGGATTTTCATATTTAGGTGTAGTGATATCTCTTTCACAAAAAGGAGCATGTTCAAGTAATTGCCCAAATTGGTTTCTATACCGATTGGGCGTTTTAATTGATCCTTTAGATTCTATAATTAGTGCATGTATATTTTTATAAATATCAATCTGCCATATAACGCCTTTTGGGATAACTATATAGTCACCTTGGTTTATATTCATACTACCAAAATTAGATTTAAACTTTCCATTACCTGAGTTAATAAATATAATTTCATCTCCACAACCACTTTTATATAAATATTCCATGGATTTAGTCATATGAGCTTTTGAAATCACTAAATCTGTATTATAAAAAAGAGGAACTAAAGAAGAAATAAAATCACCACTGGAAGTTAATTTTGATGTTTGAATATGATAATGTCGATGGGTACGAGCAGTTTTATTAATTTTATGCTCTTGGAATGTTCCAATACTTTTTATGGCAGTAGGAGGATGAGTGTGATATACATTAGAGTAGATATTGCTAAACCCACCCCTACTAATTAATTCTTCCCAATAAAGTTCCCCATTTTTATTAGTAAACTGGGTATGCCTCTTTGGAGGTATCTCCCCTCTTTTTTGATAGAATGGCATGATGAATTATACGATAGTATTTTTTAAAACACCTAAGTTTTCAACTTCTAGTTTTATTACATCACCTTTTTTTATCCATCCTCCTGTATTTTCTGGTCTTAATTCTAAAATACAGCCTGTCCCAACTGTTCCTGATCCAAGATAATCTCCAGGAAGGAGCTCAGTATTTGCCGAAGCTCTTTCTATCATTTTTGTAAAAGGATGGTATAAGTCATTTGTGTTTCCATCAGATATCAGCTCTCCATTTATATGACAGGTCATTCTTAGATGCAGTTTTCCATTTCCATCCCATTTGTTGTTAAGCTCATCTGGTGTAACCATATATGGCCCAAAACTTGTCGCGAAATCTTTACCCTTGGCTGGTCCTAAATTCATAGCCATTTCTTCTCGCTGAAGATCTCTTGCAGACCAATCATTACAAATTGTATAACCTGCAATATAATTATTGGCATCCTTTTGATCTATATTTGAACCTCCATTTGCAATGATTACTGCGAACTCTAACTCAAAGTCAAGTTCTTTTGTTCCTTTAGGGTATGGTATATTTGCATTATGTCCATATAGTGCTGCTGCATTAGAAAAATAAAAGATTGGAATTTTAAACCAATCAGGGTGCATATCTAGGCCTCTTAGTTTTCTAGCCGATTTAACATGTTGTTCAAAAGCATAAAAATCTCTAAAGGATTGAGGATTGTGTACTGGTGATAAAAAATTCAATTCAGATTCTAATTTAGCAATGGGATAACCTTCTTTGGTGATTCCCATTAAATCATTATTTGTTAAAACATTATCGAGTTCTTTAAGTATATCTAAATTTTTTCCCCAGTCAATTAGTGCTTCTTTAAGACTTGTTGGTAAGGTTAAAAACTTTGTTTCATTGTATTTTTCTTTTAAAAATATTTTTGAATAATTAATGTCGACAATGTAATTATCTTTTTTAAAACCAAATCTTGGTACTTTATTATTAGTAGTATAGGTTGCAAATTTCATTTAGAGATTCCCTCTTCTTTGTTGTTCTCTTTCAATTGATTCAAATAGTGCTTTAAAATTTCCTTTACCAAAGCTATTGGATCCTTTTCTTTGTATGATCTCAAAAAAAAGGGTGGGTCTATCTTGAAGAGGTTTGGTGAAAATTTGTAGCATGTATCCATTCTCATCTGAGTCTACAAGAATACCAAGTTTAGCAAGAATATCTATATCTTCATCAATATCCCCAACGCGCTCTGTAATTGTATCATAATAGGATGGGGGTGTAGGTAAAAATTCCACCCCATTATTTCGCATTAATTTTACCGTTTGAATAATATCTTTAGTAGAAAACGCTAAATGTTGGATTCCTGCTGTTTCATAATAATCTATAAATTCTTGTATTTGAGATTTTTTTAGGCCTTCTGCTGGTTCATTAATTGGAATTTTAATTTTTTCATTATCATTTGCCATTACTATAGATCTTAGAGAAGAATAATTTGTATTAATATCTTTATCGTCAACAGTCCAAAAACGATGCCATCCAAATATTTTTTCATAAAAGTCACACACTGGGTTCATTTTCCCATCTGGTTGATTACCAACTACATGATCAATATGAATTAAACCTGTTGCATTATGATTAGATATATTTTTAGGTATCACAAACCCTGGTAAAAAATTACCTTTATAATTTTTTCTTTCAATAAAAGTATGTATCGTATCACCAAAGGTTGCAATTGCTGAAATGACAGCTTCACCATCATTATCTTTTATTTCTTTTGGTTCAAATATACTTTTTGCACCACGTCGAATAGAAGTATCCCATGCTAATTCTGCATTATCAACTGTAAATGCGACATCTTTAATTCCATCGCCATGTTTATCAATATGAGAGCCAACAGGTGTGTTTTTTTGTAAAGGTGAGGTAATAACTAAATTTATTTTATTTTGTTGAAGGACATAGCTGACTTTATCTCTTACTCCAGTTTCTAACCCACGATAGCCAATCAAGTTAAATCCCATTGTGCTTTGGTAGAAGTGCACGGTTTGTTTTGCATTCCCAACATAAAATTCACAATGGTCGAAACCATTTATTTTATAATTTATATTGCTCATAACATTTTTTTAAAGTCGAGATGAATCTTTTATTTTCTTCTTCAATTCCGATAGAAATCCGAATGTAATTAGGCCATCCGAATGAATCTAGATGCCTTACAATAACGCCATTTTTCATTAGTCTATCTACTATTTTTTTTGCTTTATTTTCTGATTCTAAAAAAATAGTAATAAAATTAGTAGCTGAAGGTATATATGAAATTCTTAGTGTATCTAGTTCGTTTTTTAAATATTTTGATCCAGCTTTGTTAATTTCAATGGTTTTTTTAAGAAAATTTGAATCTTCTAGTGCTGCATACCCTGCAACTTGTGCAATCATTGAAGGTTCAAAAGGGACTTTTACTTTCATTAAGTTTGATATTAAATCATCATGAGCAAACCCATATCCGATTCTTACGCCACCAAGTCCATATGCTTTAGAGAAACTTCTCAATGTGATCACATTATTATATCGGTAATACATTGAGTCGGGATAATCTTTTTTATCACAAGCATATTCAAAATATGCTTCATCTAAAATAATTAATACTCTATCTGGTACATATGAATAGAATTCTTCAAATTCGTTTTTGGTAATATAGGTACCCATGGGATTATCAGGGTTTGCAATATAAATAATTTTTGTATAGTCATTGATTTGTTTTGCCATTGCATTTAAATCATATCTATTATCTTTCATTGGTACCCATTTGGTTTTTTTCCCAGAAGCTTTTGCTAAAACTTTAAAACCTATAAAAGAGTTTTCAGCGCTAATTAATTCATCATCGTTTAGTAAAAATGTTCTCATAATTGTAGACATGATTCCTTCAGAGCCTGCACCGAGTACAACATTATTTATATTTACATTGAATTTTACAGATAATTTATTTCGTAATTCATATCCAGATGCATCGGGATAACGATGGACTTTTCTTAATATAGATTCCATCGCTTGTTTTGCTTTAGGAGAAGGCCCAAGCGGGTTCTCGTTTGATGCTAATTTGATAATATTATCAATCCCAAGCTCTCTTTTCACTTCATCTATTGGTTTGCCAGGTTTATAATTTGAAAGTTGTTTTATATATGAGGGAACAAGAGGCATTGAAATTATATTTATTTATTATTGAAATTTACATAAGATTAAATAATATTTACCTACACTGAATTATGAAAATAAAAGGACCATTAATTCCGGCGATATTTTTGGAGAGGCCTAACCGGTTTTTAACAATTATTAGTATAGATGGTATTAATTATAAAAGTCATCTCCCTGATCCAGGTAGACTTAAAGAATTATTAAAGTTCGGTGTGAAAATTTTTGTAAGGCCTGAGCCACTTTCTTCATTAAGGAAAACTCGATTTACTACAGTTTTTGTAGAAAAAAATGGACAGCTTATTTCTTTGGTGTCAACTCTGCCAAATGTATTTGTAAAAGATGCTTTAATTAAGAAGCAATTATCAATGTATAAAAATTTCAAGTTAATTAGGCCTGAAATAAAAATAAAAAATCATAGGATCGATTTTTTATTAGAAGATAAAAAAGGAGATCCATTTTATTTGGAGGTTAAGTCTGTTTCATTTGTAGAAAATGATATAGCTAAATTTCCTGATTCAGTTACTAGAAGAGGTATGTTGCATCTTAGATTATTAAAATCACTAACATTAAAAGGTTATAATACTGGTGTTCTATTTGTTTGCCAACGTTCAGATGCATCCTCATTTCAACCAATGTGGGATAGAGATCTTGATTTCTCATCTGCCTTGTTAGATGCTTTTAATCATGGTGTTAAAGTAAATTGTATAACATTAAATATCTCAAAATCAAAAATTACATTTAATTCTGAGATACCTTTCAACCTAGGAAATTGAGATTAATATATTGGTTCTTTTTATAAAATTCATTTTTATTTTTTTAAAGGTTTTTATTTTTATTTCTTGTGCTGCTGTTATGTCTCCACCTGGAGGTGAAAAAGATATTATTCCTCCTGTTTTAATTAAAACAGTGCCTACAAATAGAGCAACTAATTATAAAGAAGGTCTGGTAGAGTTGGTTTTTTCAGAATATATTGATGAGAATAGTGTTCGCAAAGCAATAAAGATATTACCAGCCTTAGATAACGAACCTGATATTATATATAAAGGAAAAAGAATAGTGATCTCCTTTAATAATATCTTGGTTGAAAACCAAACTTATATTATTTCAATAAATAGAAATTTATCAGATGAACATAAGATAAAACTTGATCAAGGTATTCAATTCGCTTTTTCAACTGGGGAAAAAATTGATGATAGTTCAATATCAGGAAAATTATATTATTCAAAAACGGGTTCTGTTCAGCTTTGGAAAATAAAAAATAAATTAGATTCTGTTGAATTTTATAATCGTATTCCAGATTATTCAATTGATGCATCTGATGATGGTTACTATGAGTTTAATTATTTATCTCCTGGTAGTTATCGTATCGCTGCTGTTGATTATTCTTTATCAGGCCTTCCAATTTTACCTAATAAAATGTTGTATGGTTTGTATCATAAACCAATTATAAAATTAAAGGATCAGGATAGTATACAGAATATTAATATTTATATTCCTGATCAAAAAAGTAAATTAGAAATGGTTAATGCTGAATGGATTGAAGGTTCTTGGGGCAGTATTACTTTATCAAAAAGTATTATTGACTTAGATAGGAAAGTTCCTATTGATATTTATTATGAAGATTCACGTATGGCTAAAACAAATTTTTTTCGAGACCCTCATACTAATACAAAATTAAATTTTAAATTAGATAGTTTAACTAAAGATTATATTACGATTAAGACAAATGAAGTTGATAATGAAGACTATTTTAGATTTGATTCTGGAGCCATAAAGATTAGAATGGATACATTAATGGATACTACTAATATTGCATTAGTCTCTCCTAAGCCAAATTCTAAATTTAAAATTGAGGAAGATAATATTATTCCATTGAGATTGGTTTTCTCAAGTTTGATTGATACAAGTAAAAACACGGGAGATTTTTTTATTACACAGGATTCAACAATTATTTCATACAGCAAAGTGTGGGAATCTCCAATTTCAGTAAAGTTGTTTCCCGAAATTAATTGGAGCCCAAAGAAGTCATATGAAATTGATTTTAAGATAAGATCAATTTATTCTTTATATAGAAATATTATGCAAGACTCATTGTATTCCTTATCCATTAATACAACTGATTATCAAAAGTATGGTTCTATGTTAATTAGGCTTGATACTGGAAGATTTAAAAACCTAAAGGTTAAATTAAGGCCATTTAATAAGGATATTATCACTTTGGAAAGCAATTTAAATTTAGATAATACATTTAAATTGAGTCATATACCTGAAGGTAATTATTCATTATTGTTTTATCAGGATTTAAATGGTGATAGCCAAATTTTTACTGGAATAGTATCGCCATATCAATCAGCTGAATGGTTTTCTTTTTATCCAGATACAATTAAAATCAGGGCCAACTGGGAGATAGAACTAAACAATATAGATTTGGGAAGGATTAATTAAAATGAAATGTGTTATACTAGCTGGAGGGATGGGCACTAGATTTTGGCCTTATAGTAGAATGAATCGGCCAAAGCAGTTATTAAATATTTTTGGTGATAAATCTATGTTGCAAATGACTGTTGATAGGTTAAGAAAGGTAAAAAAAATTACTGATATATATATTATTACTCGAGAAGATTTACATGAAAGTATAATTCATGAAATAAAAGGGGTAAATAAGAATAATATTTTTATAGAGCCATCAGGAAAAAATACAGCGCCAGCGATTGGAATGATGGCAGCATATTTAGCCTTACAAAACCCTAATGATATTATGTCTGTATTTCCTGCAGATCATTTAATTGTTGGGCATCAAAAATTTGAAAAAGTAATAAAAACAGCAGATTTGTTAGCAAGAAGAGGGGAGAATTTGATAACTATTGGTGTGAAACCAACTTACCCTTCTACTGCCTATGGTTATATTCAATATGATGATAATACTCGGTTAGAATCTGTTGAAGCTTTTCATGTAAAAGCCTTTGCTGAAAAGCCACATAAAAAGCTTGCTCAAAGATTTATTTCAAGTGGAGATTTTTTATGGAATGCTGGTATGTTTTTTTGGAGGGTTGATACTTTTTTAGATAGTCTGGAACAGCATATGCCTGATTTGGTAGATTCTTTAAAAATAATTGCTGAAAAATTACATAAGGGCCAATCATTTAATGACCTATGGGAATTTATTGACCCAGAGTCTATTGATTATGGATTATTAGAAAAAGCAAAGAATATTTATGTAATCCCAGCTGATTTTCAATGGAATGATATAGGCTCTTGGAAAGCTCTTTACGATATCCTCAATACTGATAAAGATGGTAATATTATTAGGGGTGTTGGGAAAATAATGAATGGAAAAGAAAATTTGATTCATTCAAATGACAGATTTACAGCAATTTTAGGTGTTAGTAACTTAGTAGTTGTGAATACAGAGGATGCAACTTTGGTGGTTGATAAAAACAAGGTTGAGGACATTAAGGATTTAGTCAATTATTTGAAAAAAAATAATTGGGATAAGATTACGTAATGAAGAAAGAAAAATTATATAATGAATTTGAAGATTTAGCAACGCGTATAGGTTTACGAATAATTAGAGGTAAAGGAGATTTTAATGGTGGCCCATGTATTATTAATAATGAAAAAGTTATTGTTTTAAATAAAATTAAACCTCTCGAGCAGAGATTGAGAGTATTGGCTTCTAGTTTTAATGAAATTAATCTAGAGGATGTTTATATTGTTCCTGCTTTAAGAGCTTTTATTCAAGATTCAAATACATTAGATTTTTAAATATCTTGATTTGTAAACTCAGTATGTATTACTATGTGAGCTATTTGATTTAATATTTTAATTAGGTAAATAATATGAAGTCTTTTCATTCTTCTGATATAAGAAATTTTGCAATTGTAGGTCATGGAGCTTCTGGAAAAACATCCCTTTCGGAAGCTTTATTAAAATTGGCTGGAGAAATAAATAGATTAGGGTCTATTGAAGATGGGTCTACTGTATCTGACTATCATCCTGCCGAAAAAACTCGTCAAATATCCATACATTCTTCACCATTACATATGGAATGGAAGGATAAAAAATTTAATATTATTGATACACCAGGATATTCTGATTTTATTGGTGAATCATTAGGGTCGTTAGGTGTTGTTGACCTTGCTTTAATTACAATTCATGCAGTAAATGGTATTGAAGTATGCACAGAGACAATGTGGGAACATGCTACGAAATTAGGTATCCCAAAAATGTTGGTGGTAAATGGTTTAGATAGAGAACATACAAAGTTTAATGAAATTTTATCTCAAGCTCGGAAGCGTTTTGGAAATAATGTTTTTCCAATGCAGCTTCCTGTTAACCCAGGGCCAGGTTATAATCAGAATGTTGATGTTTTAAGAACGGAGTTAATTACTTACAGTAAAGATAGATCAGGGAAAATGAGTGAAGGAGAACTTCCTGATGATTTTCAAACTAAAGTAAAAGACCTTCATGAGAATTTAATAGAATATGTTGCTGAATCAAATGATGCTCTTTTAGAAAAATTTTTTGATCAAGGCGGGCTTTCAGAAGAAGAAATGAGAGATGGTATTCATCAGGCTATACAGGATCAAACTTTTGTGCCTATGTTTTGTATTTCTGCTACTTCTAATGTTGGAGTTGCTCGTTTATGTGATTTTATAGCTAAATATGGTTCTTCACCTGATGATAGAAAGTCGATTACAGCACATGATAAAAATGGTGCAGATGTTGAAGTATCTTTAGATGGTGAAGAGACTGTTTTACAAATTTTTAAAACTATGTCTGAGTCTCATGTGGGTGAATTATCTTTATTTCGTGTTTATTCAGGTACGGTGAAAACAGGTCAAGATTATCATAATTCAAATAGAAATATAAATGAACGTTTTGGACAAATGTTTCTTATTAATGGTAAAGATAGAACTCAGGTTGAAGAACTATTCGCTGGTGATATAGCAGGGGTAGTTAAATTGAAAGATACACACACAGGAAATACTTTATGCTCTGGGAAGAATGTTGTTTTACCTAAACTTGATTTACCTAGTCCCAATATTCATTCGGCGATCAAGCCAAATGCCAAGGGGGACGAGGAAAAGCTTGCAGTAGGCCTTGCAACTCTTCAAGAAGAAGATCCTACATTTATTTTTAAAGTTGATACAGAAGTAAAACAGACTATTATTTCAGGGCAGGGCGAGTTGCATTTAACGGTAACAACAGAAAGATTAAAAAGAAGGTTTGGTATTAATATTGAATTAGAAAAGGTAAAGGTACCATTTAGAGAAACTATTACAAGAAAGGCAGACGCAAAATATAGGCATAAAAAACAATCTGGTGGTTCTGGCCAATTTGCAGAAGTATGGATGAGAATAGAACCAAAAAAAAGTGGAGAAGGTATTGAATATACTCAGTCTTTGGTTGGGCAAAATGTCGATCGTGTTTTTGTTCCTTCAGTAGAAAAAGGTATTAATACAGCTTGTACAGAAGGAATCTTAGCTGGATGTAAAGTAGTTGATATAAAAATCGATTTTTATGATGGGAAAATGCATCCAGTTGATTCAAAAGATATAGCTTTTCAAACAGCAGGAAAACATGCTTTTCGAGACGCTTTTCTTAAGGCACAGCCTTGTTTATTGGAGCCAATTATAAATGTTGAAGTTAAAGTGCCAGAAGAATTCATGGGTGATATCATGGGGGATATTTCTGGTAAAAGAGGGAAAATTATGGGTATGGATTCTAAAGGTGGTTTTCAATTAATCAAGGCTCAAGTACCGCAAGCTGAGTTGCATAATTATTCCACAACTATTCGGTCAATAACTGGAGGTCGTGGCTTACATTCTGAAATCTTTAGTCATTATGAAAGAATGCCAAAGGAAATTGAGCAAAAAGTAATAAAAGATAGAAATAATAAAGATGATGAATAAACTCTGGGCACCATGGAGGATTGACTATATCAGAGCTCCAAAAACTGAAGGGTGTATTTTTTGTCAGAAATCCCAATCAACTCAAGATAGAGATAATCTAGTATTGTACAGAGGAAAAGAATCATTTGTGTTAATGAATCTATACCCTTATTCAAATGGACATTTAATGGTGTCTCCTTATAAACACACAGCAGATACTAATGAGATTTCACAAGAAGGAAATCAGGAAATCATGAACCTAGTAAATAAATCGATGAATATTTTAAAAAATAGTATGGGGGCTGATGGTTTTAATTTTGGTGCAAATTTTGGTAAAGCAGGAGGTGCAGGTATTGAAGAACATATTCATTTTCATATAGTACCAAGATGGATTGGGGACACAAATTTTATGCCAGTAGTCGGTAATACAAAGGTAATGGTTGAGGGATTGAAAGAGACTTGGGATAGTATAATACCAGAATTTGATTTAATTACTTAGTTAAAGTGCTGACATTCTATAATACATGGTTGCCATTTATATACCTCTATGGGGTAGGAGGAATTGCTTTTTTAATTGGTATGTATCTCATTTTAAAAACTGGCTCATTAAACATAAATAAACTAAATCATAAAAAATGGTTGGTGGTTCTTGTTTTTGGTTTTTTGTATTATGCTGGAATTCATGGCGCCTTAATTTTAATGGCTATAAAGGAATAATATGGAGATCGCTGTAGGAACAGGCATTGATCGAATTGTGATCCTTTTATACTTTTTATTAGTAATGGGATTTGGTGCATATTTTGGAAAATATAGTAAGACTACCTCAGATTATTTTTTTGGTGGAAGAAGATTTTCTTGGTGGCTTATTACCATCTCGATAGTTGCAACTGGCATTGGATCTCATAGTTTTGTGAAATATTCTACAAAAGCATATCAATATGGTTTCTCCTCGACTATGACATATATGAATGATTGGTTTTTTATGCCTCTTTTTATGTTCGGGTGGCTTCCAATTATTTACTATACTAAAGTACGTTCTATCCCTGAATATTTTGAGAAAAGATTTAATAAAACTGCTAGATATTTAGCAACGACTATGACTTTATTGTATATGATTGGTTATATTGCAATTCAGTTACTTACTCTAGCAACTGCTCTTTATAGAATCTATAATATACCTCTAATGCTAACGGTTATTATTATAGCCATTGCAACGACAATTTATATGCATTTTGGAGGTCAAACTTCTGTTATTTTTACAGATCTTTTTCAAGGTTTGATTTTATTATTTGCAGGTTTACTCTTATTTGTACTTGGATTGCAATATTTAGGTGGTGGGCAATTTTCAGATGGAATCATATCTTTTTGGAAATTTTTAACTCCCACTCAAAAATTACCATTAGCTCATTTTAATAGTCCTCCTAATTTTAATTTTGTTGGAATATTTTGGCAGGATGGAATAGCTGGTTCAATAGGGTTTTTGTTTTTAAATCAGGGACTAATTATGCGTTTTATGGCAGCAAGGAGTGTGAATGAAGGAAGAAAAGCTGCTGCGTTTAATGTTCTTTTGGTGCTTCCAATTTCTGCGATTGTAGTCTCAAATGCAGGCTGGATTGGACGAGCGATTGCAAATGGTATGCCAGGAGTGCTTCCAATTGACTTACAGCCAAATGATGTTTTTGTAGCTGTGACAAATATTGTCGCAAGTCCAGGTGTGTTTGGATTTATTATTGCTGCTCTTTGTGCTGCACTTATGTCAACTGCTGATACATTAGTTAATGCTTCATCAGCTATAGTGGTGAATGATATTTATGGACCTTTAATTAATAAAAAACAAACAGAAAAAAAACAATTAGAGATCGCTCGCTATGCTTCCATTGGTGTAAAAATAGTTGCAATTTTATTAGTTCCTTTTTTTAATTCTTTTGATTCTATTTATGAAGCACATGGTTGGTTTCATTCTACTTTTACGCCACCATTAGTTGTAGCAGTCTTTTTAGGAATTTTTTGGAAACGATTTACAACTCCAGCTGTAATTGCAACATTTACCATTGGTGCATTTCTTATGATTCTAGGGCAATTTAATCATGAATTAATTGCGCCATTTTCACATGGGATAGAACTGCGTCCTGGTAAAGGGTATTCATACATAGGAGCACTTTATAATATTTTTGTTTGTGCAACTGTGGGCATTATTGTTAGTTTTTTGACAAAACCACCAAATGAAAAAGATATTGAAGGTTTGACGGTCTTTGATGGAACAAAATTAAAATCACTTTTTAAAGGTGGAGAAGTAAATGAGGCTATAGGAGAAAATGTAGTTGTAAGTTGGGAAATTGAAAATATTGAAAATAACTGTATTCGATTTTCGGTGAGTGATATGGAAAAAATGAAAGCGAATCCAGGAGATTTAGTTTACTTATGTGATAATAGAAAATGGTTAGGTGGGTTAAAGTCTATTCA